>Ga0214472_10000284_pt1 | contig 65337 bp, 59 predicted proteins | sample RVTome_6_FD_207662 | JGI IMG/M metagenome (GOLD analysis project Ga0214472, IMG submission 207662) | Soil microbial communities from uranium-contaminated site in the Upper Colorado River Basin, Wyoming, United States - RVT140D175 | ecosystem: Environmental > Terrestrial > Soil > Contaminated >...
GCGGCCGGCGCCTGTATCGTCGAAGCGCGTTTCGCGGCAAAAGCCCCTGCAGGCATGGCATTGCTTCTGACCGACAAACCGCATCGCGCCTACGCCAGAATAGCGCAGGCGTTCTATCCCGTACCGGACAGAACCGGAGAGGTTCATCCTTCGGCGATTGTCGATCCGACCGCAGTTGTCGGCGAAAACACGGAAATCTGTGCCGGCGCGGTGATCGGTGCCGCGGTCAGGCTGGGAAAACGTTGCCGGATCGAGGCCAACGCGGTGATCGAAGCAGGCGTGACGATCGGCGATGACTGTATTATCGGCGCCGGCGCTTCTCTCAGTCACTGCGATCTCGGGGACGAATGCAAAATTCATCCGGGGGTGAGAATCGGTACCCGGGGATTCGGATTCGCGATGGATCCGGAAGGCTATGAGGATGTACCGCAGCTCGGTCGTGTCGTGATTGAAAGCGACGTCGAAATCGGCGCCAACTCGACGGTCGACCGCGGCGCAGGACCGGATACGATCATAGGTGCAGGGACGAAGATTGATAATCTGGTGCAAATCGGGCACAACGTCCGCATCGGGCGTCGTTGCGTGGTGGTTGCGCAGGCTGGTCTGGCCGGCAGTTCGGAGCTGGAGGATTTTGTCGTTCTGGCGGCGGGATCAGGGGTGAATGGCCACACAAAAGTCGGCATGGGGGCGCAGGTAGCAGGAATGTCCGCGGTCATGCGGGACGTGCCTGCCGGACAGAAGGTCGGTGGTATCCCTGCGATGCCGTTGAAGGATTACTTCCGCCTCATCACCATGTGGCAGCGCCAGTTAAAAGAAAAAGGCCAAAGAGGGAAGGTCAATGAGTGAGCTTGAAATGGCGCGGCCCGCAGTGAGGTCGGCTGATATTATGCGGGTTATGGAGCTGATTCCGCATCGCTATCCGTTTCTGATGATCGATCGCGTTGAAGACATTCTTGTCAACGAAAGCGCGGTTGGCATTAAGAACGTGACGATCAACGAACATTTCTTCCAGGGACATTTTCCGCGACAGCCGATCATGCCGGGGGTTCTGATCGTGGAAGCCATGGCGCAGACCGCCGCGGTGCTGGTCGTCGAGACTCTCGAAGGCGCCGCTGCCGGCAAGCTGGTCTATTTCATGACGATCGATTCGGCGCGGTTTCGCAAGCCGGTCTTCCCAGGGTCTACAATAAAGATACATGTTGCCAAGGAACGGAACCGCGCAAACGTCTGGAAGTTCAGTGGTGAAGCCCGTGTTGACGGTACCCTGGTCGCGGAAGCGAAATTCGCCGCCATGATTATGGAAGACTGATGGCTGATATTCACGTCTCATCGGTGGTTGCCCCGGAAGCCGTTCTGGCCGATTCGGTCAGGATCGGTCCCTTTTGTGTTGTCGGCCCCCATGTGAAACTCGGTGAAGATGTGGTCCTGCACAGTCACGTGGTTGTCGAGGGACGAACTGTCGTCGGCCCGCGCACGCAGATTTACCCCTTCGCTTCAATCGGTCATCAGCCGCAGGATCTGAAGTACGGCGGCGAGGTATCGTCGCTGGAAATCGGCAGCGATACGGTGATTCGCGAACAGGTTACGATAAATCCCGGCACCGCGGGCGGCGGCCTGCGGACCGTTGTCGGTAACCACTGTATGTTGATGGTCGGCGCGCATGTTGCGCATGACTGTGTTCTTGGTGACCATGTCATTCTGGTGAACAACGCGACCCTGGCCGGGCATGTCGAAGTGGGGGACAACTGCATCGTGGGCGGTTTGTCGGCCGTTCATCAGTTTGTCCGGATCGGACGGGATGCAATGATCGGTGGAATGTCGGGCGTCGAGAACGATGTTATCCCCTATGGTCTGGTCATGGGTGACCGGGCGAGCCTGAATGGCCTGAATCTGGTTGGAATGAAGCGCCGGGGCTATGCCCGGGAAGACATCGTGGCGCTGCAGGAAACCTACAGGAAGCTCTTTTCCGGCAACGACACCGGCACATTCGCCGAGCGCCTGGAAGAGGCCGGCGCCGAGGGGTCCGGGAGTGCACCGGTCCGCGATGTTCTGGCTTTCATGAAAAGCGTGTCTTCGCGCGGACTCCTTCATCCCAAGAAAAAGTAGCGGCATGGCACCCAAGCTCGGCATTCTGGCCGGTGCCGGGGATCTGCCGGTCCGCCTTCGCGATCACTGTCTCATGCAGGGCCGGGAAGTTTTCATCATTGCCTTCAACGGACATACCAGCCCGGCCGCCGTGGAAGGGGTGCCGCATCTGTGGACACGCCTCGGCGGCAGCTATGCGGCGATTGAAGCCCTGCGCGACGCAAAGGTCGTCGAACTGGTCATGGCCGGTGCGATCAAGCGGCCCAGTCTCGGCGATCTGCGGCCGGATTTCAAAACCCTCAAGTTTCTGACCAGGATCGGTTCCGCGGGCCTGGGCGACGACGGCATGCTGAAGGCGATCATCCACTTTCTGGAAGAGGAAGGTTTCCGGGTCGTCGGAGTCGATGAAGTGCTCGGTGACATTCTCGCAACCGATGGGGTTTTCGGGAAGATCGAACCCGATGCGCAGGCCTGGGCGGACATCGATCGCGGTGTGGCGGTTGCGCGGGCGCTCGGTGTCCAGGACGTCGGGCAATCGGTTGTCGTGCAGCAGGGTCTGATACTTGGGGTCGAGGCGGTCGAGGGGACCGATGCCCTGATCGCGCGCTGCGGTGATCTTCGGCGCAACGGCCCGGGCGGGGTTCTGGTGAAGGTGAAGAAACCGCAGCAGGAACGGAGGGCGGATCTGCCGACCATCGGCGCGGTGACGGTCCGCAACGCCGCAAAGAGCGGTCTTCGCGGCATTGCCGTGGAAGCGGGCGGCGCGCTGATTGTCGACCGGGATGCGGTCACGGCGGCTGCCGATCTGGCCGGTGTGTTTGTCGTTGGTATCGAGGTTCCCCAATGAGCAGGCCGGCCCTGACCGGAACAGGACAGGTTGCGGGCGGGGAACTGCCCCCGTTGATCTTTCTGGTTGCGGGCGAACCATCCGGCGACCTTCTGGGCGCGCGACTGATGTCCGCGCTCAAGAGTCTGACCCATGGACGGGTCCGCTTTACCGGTGTCGGTGGCCCGAATATGGCCGCGCACGGCCTGGAATCCCTGTTCCCCATCGATGAACTCGCGGTCATGGGCATCATCGAGATCCTGCCGCATGCCTTCAGGATCTACCGCAGGATCAAGGAAACCCATGCGGCCGTGCTGCGCGATCGACCGGCGGTGCTGGTGACGATCGATTCGCCGAGTTTCACGCTTGAAATCGCGGAGCGTCTGAAAGGGCAGGGGATTCCGCTGGTGCACTACGTCGCACCGCAGGTCTGGGCCTGGAAAGCCTGGCGGGCAAAGCATGTTGCGAAATATCTCGACCTGCTTCTCACCCTGCTGCCCTTTGAGCCGCCCTATTTCGAAAAACACGGCTTGAAAACCCTGTTCGTTGGCCACCCCGCCGTCGAAGGACGAGGTGCGGCAAGGCCCGGGGACGAAGCCCGGAGCGAATTTCGCCAGCGGTACGGTATCCCGCGCGACAGCCGTGTGGTCTGTGTTCTGCCGGGCAGCCGTAAAGGCGAGGTCTCGCGGTTGTCCGCCCTGTTCGGTGCGGGACTGGGCCGGCTGGCGGAACGGATCCCGAATTTGCATGTGGTGATTCCAACGGTCTCCAACGTGGCCGCGCTGGTCAGGGAGGCAACGGCGGACTGGCCGGTGACGGTGACGGTGGTCGACGGTTTTATGGAAAAGCACGATTGCTTCCAGGAAAGCGAAGTGGCACTGGCGGCTTCGGGAACGGTGGCTGTTGAGCTTGCTGTCGCCGGTGTGCCGACCGTCATTGGCTACCGGGCATCGCCGATCACCGCCTGGCTGGCGCGCCGTCTGCTGAAGATCAAATACGTCAGCCTGCCCAATCTGCTGCTCGACCGCGAAGTGCTGCCGGAGCTTCTGCAGGCCGATCTGACGCCCGAGAGGATTGCCGCAGAGCTTGCTGCCTTGCTTGAGGACGATGTCCGGCGGCAGCGTCAGATCGAGGCCTTCCGGCAGGTCGTGAAGATTCTGACGCCCGACGGGGAAAGCCCGAGTATGGTTGCAGCCCGGCAGATCCTTGCCCAGATACAACAGGAAACAGCAACGGACCGGTGAAGTGGGCCGGTCGAGAAGGGGAGAGCAGCGCGATGTCGGACAGTTTCAGCTTTTTGCACACCATGATCCGGGTGAAGGATCTGGACAAGTCGATCGATTTTTATACCCGGCACCTGGGTATGCACCTGATGCGCAGAAACGATTATCCGAGCGGCGAATTTACGCTCGCGTTTGTCGGTTACGGCGACGAGCAGGATCATACGGTGATCGAGCTGACCCATAACTGGGGCCAGCAGGAACCCTATGACCTCGGCAATGCCTTCGGTCATCTGGCCATCGGCGTGCCGGATATCTACGGAACCTGCGAAGCGCTTGAAAAGGAAGGGGTGAAGATCCCCCGCCCGCCCGGACCGATGAAACACGGCGGCAGCGTCATCGCTTTCATCGAGGACCCCGACGGTTACAAGATCGAGCTGATCGAGCGGAAATAGAAAAAGGGCGCTGTGGATACCAGCGCCCCTTTTTGCATCCGATAAGGCCGATCGACGTTACGAGCGCTTGTCCAGCGAGGTAAAGCTGCGCGCCTTGTGCCCTGTGTAGAGCTGGCGGGGACGGCTGATTTTCTGGTTCGGATCCTCGATCATTTCCTTCCACTGCGCCACCCATCCAACCGTGCGGGCGAGGGCGAAGAGAACGGTGAACATCGAGGTCGGGAAGTTCATCGCCTTGAGGATGATGCCCGAATAGAAATCGACGTTCGGGAACAGCTTCTTTTCGGCGAAATAGGGATCGCTCAGGGCGTACTTCTCAAGCTCCATTGCAAGTTCAAGCAGCGGATCGTTGACGCCCAGCTCGGCCAGAACCTCGTGACAGGAGGTGCGCATGACCGCCGCACGGGGATCGTAGTTCTTGTAGACCCGGTGGCCAAAGCCCATCAGACGGAAGGGATCGTCCTTGTTCTTGGCACGCTTGATGAATTCGGGAATGCGATCCTTGTGGCCGATTTCCTGCAGCATGTTCAGCACGGCTTCGTTGGCGCCGCCATGTGCCGGTCCCCACAGCGATGCGATACCCGCGGCGATACAGGCGAAGGGATTGGCGCCGCTCGACCCGGCGATACGGACCGTGGAGGTGGAGGCATTCTGTTCGTGGTCGGCATGGAGGATGAAAATCTTGTCCATGGCGCGGGCAAGAACCGGATTGACCACATAATCTTCCGCCGGAACCGAGAAGGTCATCCGCAGGAAGTTTTCGGCATAGCTCATATCGTTGCGCGGATAGACGAAGGGCTGACCGACGGAATACTTGTAGGCGTTGGCTGCGATGGTCGGCATCTTCGCGATCAGGCGGTGCGAAGCCACCATGCGCTGATGCGGATCGCTGATATCGGTCGAATCGTGATAGAAGGCGGACATGGCGCCGACCACGCCGACCATGATGGCCATGGGATGCGAATCCCGGCGGAAACCCCGATAGAAGTTCATCATCTGCTCATGGAGCATGGTGTGGTAAGTGATCGAGGTCTCGAACGACTGCTTCTGGGTCCTGTTCGGCAGTTCGCCATGCAGCAGCAGGTAGCAGACTTCCATGAAGTCGCTTTTTTCGGCCAGTTCCTCGATGGAATAGCCGCGGTGCATCAGAATGCCTTCTTCACCGTCGATATAGGTGATCTTCGATTCGCAGCTGCCCGTTGAGGTGAAGCCCGGATCGTAGGTGAAGCAACCGGTCTGCGCATAAAGCGTTCTGACATCGATGACCGCGGGTCCTGTCGACCCTTCATGAACAGGCAGCTCCCAGGTTTGGTTGCTGCTGCTATCGGTGAGGGTAAAACTTCTGGTTTTCGCGTTGCTGTCTGTCATCGCATCGTCCCTTCTACATCGCATTCATCTAAATTTGATGCGGAGCATAGTTTCTGAAACGTTATCAATCAATTACCGTTGTGCTGCATTGCAAAACTAGCCGTTAACCATTTATAATTGCTCAGTGATTCTTGCAAGGCATTCTTCCTTCCCGAGGATGGACATGACCTCGAAGATGCCGGGAGACACATTTGAGCCGGTTGCGGCCGCTCGCAGGGGCTGGGCAATGTCGCCGAGTTTGTCTCCGGTCGATTCGGCAAAGTCCCGAACGGCCTGCTCGATTGCACTCTCTTCCCAGTTTTCTATTGCGTCCAGTTCAGGCCAAACGCCGGCAAGGCGCGCCTTGGCTTCCTGGGTCAGGACCTTCTCGGCTTTGGCATTGAGCACAAGCGGGCGCTGGTTCGTGTAAACACGAGCGGATTCAACAAGTTCAAGGACTGTTTTAGCCCGTACTTTCAGGCCGTCGATCCCGCGTTTCAAACGCTCGATGGCGGCTTCATTAGGGGCTTTACCGTCCAGTTCAGCCAAATGATCGCAGATCAGGCCGGTCAGTCGTTCGCCATCGGCTTCGCGCAGATAGTGGCCATTCAGGTTGGATAGCTTGACGAAATCGAATCGGGAGGCGGACTTGCCGACGCCGTCGAGGTCGAACCATTCCACCGCCTGCGCCATCGAGATGATTTCGTCGTCGCCGTGTCCCCAGCCCAGCCGGAGCAGGTAGTTGCACAGGGCTTCGGGCAGATATCCCATCTCGCGGTAGGTCTCCACGCCCAGAGCGCCGTGCCGTTTCGACAGTTTCGCGCCGTCTGCTCCGTGGATGAGCGGGATATGGGCAAAGGCGGGCAGATCCCAGCCGAAAGCACGATAGAGCTGAACCTGCCGGAAGGCGTTGGTCAGATGATCGTCACCGCGGATCACGTGGGTCACGCCCATGTCATGATCGTCCACGACCACCGACAGCATGTAGGTCGGGGTGCCGTCGCCGCGCAGCAGGACCATGTCATCGAGCTGATCGTTGCCGACGGTCACTTCGCCCTGTACCAGATCCTTTATGACCGTGCTGCCTTCCTGCGGCATTTTCAGGCGCAGCACCGGATCAACGCCATCGGGCGCTTCGGACGGGTCGCGGTCGCGCCAGCGCCCGTCGTAGCGCATTGGGCGGCCTTCGGCACGGGCCGCCTGACGCATGGCGTCCAATTCATCAGGACTGCAGTAGCAATGATAGGCTTTGTCCTGAGCAAGCAGTTCCCGGGCCAGGGCGGCATGGTGGTCAGCGCCCTTGGCCTGATAGACCACTTCGCCGTCCCAATTGAGGCCCAGCCAGTTCAACCCGTCGAGAATCGCTTCGATCGCTTCGTCGGTGGAACGCTTGCGATCCGTGTCTTCGATCCGCAGGCGGTAGGTGCCGCCGTGATGTCTGGCAAAGAGCCAGTTGAAGAGTGCGGTGCGGGCGCCGCCGATATGCAGAAAACCGGTGGGTGAGGGCGCAAAACGGGTGACGACCGGCGATGCGGTTTCGGGCATTGTCTTTTTTCCAAAAAGCTGGCTTGAGGTATCTGCGGTCTTTAGCACATCATTTGCCTTCCTGCCATGTGCTCAAATGCGTTCAAGCCCTTTTGAACACAGATCTTTGCGCCGGCGCGTTCAGACGGCTGCAGCATCCGGCAGCGGCGGGCGGGAAGACGAAGTCTGAATTTGGTTTTGGAGGGAATGGCTTGGCGCGGGTCTTTTGTATCGGCGGGGCGCATCTGGATCGGACGGCCCGCTGCATTGCCGGTTTTCGCCCGGGCGCGTCCAATCCCGTCTCGGTGACGGCGGCGCCGGGCGGGGCGGCGCTCAATACGGCGTTCAATCTCAGGCGGCTCGGCTCGGAGACAGAGTTGATCTCGGCGATCGGGCGCGATAGCGCCGGTCAATCCATCGTCCGGGCGATGGATGCGCTCGGCATGGACTCCGCGGGCATGATCTATCCCGCCGGGCGGACGACGGCGAGCTATACGGCGATACTGGAGCCGGGTGGCGATCTGGTTGCCGGACTAGCGGATATGGACATCTACAGTGATCTGATATCCGCGGACATCGAAGCCGCGCTGGACCGCCTTGCGGAGGCCCCGAAACCGGGGGACTGGGCGTTTCTGGACGCCAATCTGCCGGAAACCCTGCTCGCTGGATTGAGCGTCCGGCTCCGCGACCGGGGCCTCACCCTGGCCGCTGCGGGGATCTCACCTGCCAAGATAGGGCGTTTCTCCAGGATATTGGAATCTTTGCACTATCTCTTCTGCAATCGGGCCGAGATCGCAGCGCTGACAGGCGCGGAGTCCGCTACCGATGACGACGCCTCGGTCTCTGCGGCTGCGGGTGCCTTGAGCCGCGAACAGCAACTGACGCTGTTCGTGACCGGCGGCGCCGAGGGCGTGTCGGTATTTGCGCGCGGCACGGCCAGCGACTTTCCTGCCGTCGCGGCACGCGTCAGCGATGTTAACGGCGCCGGGGATGCCTTCGCCGGCGGGGCGCTCCACGCCCTGATGGCGGGCATGCCGCTGCCGCAGGCTGTATCCTTCGGTCACGCCGCCGCCGGCCTCACGGTGGAAGCCGCAGGGGCGACAAGACCGGATCTGTCCTATGACCGTGTTGACGCGCGGCTTGGCGGGGCCTGAGCGCGGCGATATTTTTCGTCTTTCGGTTGATACTCGGGTAACCTTGCGTTGTTCCAGCGCGAGGACAGGACTTTCGGGGTGACGGCAGCGGCAATCAGGCGGGGGTTAGGACAACGGGCCGCAGCCTGGACTGCGGGTGCCCGCCATTCCGGTTTGGGCAGGTTAGCCGGGGCAATTCCGGGAATTTTCAATCCGGCGGCCTGCTTTCGGGCCGAGCGTGAACGCTGGGCGCTCTGGTTGCCGGTGATTCTGGGCTGCGGCATCGGGGTTTACTTCGCGCTGCCGCTGGAGCCGCCGGTGTGGATCGGCGCTGCGGCCCTTGCAGGCGCCGCGGTAGCGGTCTTTGTCCTTCGAAAATCGCCGGTCGCGCTCGTGATCAGCCTGATGCTGGTGTTTTTCCTGCTTGGCTTTTCCGTCGCGCAATGGCGGGCCGTCTCGGTGGCGGCGCCGATTCTGGAGCGCAGCATCGGCCCTGTGGAGATCCGCGGCCGGGTGCTGTCTGTGGAGCCAAGGCCCAGGGGCGAGCGACTGGTGCTCGATCAGCTGGAGATCGCCCGGCTTGCCGCCGGGCAAACGCCTGAACGCGTACGCATTACGCTGGCCGGTGGCGCTGCCGGTCTCTATCCCGGCGATCGGGTGCGCGGCCGGGCGAAGCTCAGCCCTCCGCCCGAGCCGGCAGCGCCGGGTGCCTATGATTTCGCCCGTGCAGCCTATTTCCAGCGTCTGGGTGCTGTCGGATTTGCCTATGGCAGCTTCGAGAAGCTGACGGACGGGCAGAGCCCGGGGGGAGAAAACGCGCGGGGGATCGGCAGATTGTCCCGACACTGGGAAGTCTGGTGGTCCGGGCTTCGGCATCGTCTGTCCGAGCGTATTGCCGTGGCGCTGCCCGGCACGCCGGGCGCCATTGCCGCGGCGCTGATGACGGGAGAGCGGGGACGGGTGCCCGAGCACATCCTTGAGGTTCTGCGCAGTTCCGGGCTGGCGCATCTGCTGGCGATTTCGGGACTGCACATCGGCCTGGTCACCGCCGGGATCTTCTTTGCGGTGCGCGGCGCCCTGGCCTTGATCCCCGGTCTGGCCCTGAACGATCCGATTAAAAAATGGGCCGCGCTTGCGGCGCTGCCCTGCGCTTTCTCCTACCTCATGCTGGTCGGCGCCACGATTCCGGCGCAGCGGGCCTTTCTGATGACGGGGCTGATGTTGCTGGCGGTTCTCCTCGACCGCAGGGCGCTGTCCATGCGGCTGGTTGCCTGGGCGGCCATGGTGACCCTGTTGCTGGCGCCCGAAAGCCTGCTGTCCGTCAGCTTTCAGATGTCCTTTGCCGCAGTGACGCTCATGATCGCCGCTTATGAGGGGCGACGGGGACTGTTCGGGCAGCCGGGCGCCGACTTCTGGAGTCCTGGCAGCATCGGGCGCTATCTGCTTGCTGTCGCTGCCACATCGGCGCTGGCCACTATCGCGACCGCGCCCTTTGCAGTCTATCATTTCAATCATCTGGCGCTCTACGGCGTCTTTGCCAATGTCGTCGCCGTACCGATCACCGCGTTCTGGATCATGCCTTCAGCGCTGGCAGCCTTTCTGCTGATGCCGCTGGGGCTCGAAGCTCTGCCTCTCTGGCTCATGGGCATCGGGATTGAACTGGTGGTCGCAACGGCGGAAAGCGTTGCGAGCTGGCCCTCCGCTGTGGTGACGCTGTCAGCCATGCCGGTCTGGGGACTGGCCGCCGCGGCCACAGGGGGGCTTTGGGCTGCGATCTGGACCGGAAGCTGGCGTCTGCTGGGCATCTTTCCAATGGTGGCATCGGCGGTTTCACTCTGGCTCTGGGTGCCGCCGGATCTGCTCGTCAGTGCCGACGCCCGGCTCTTCGCGCTACGGCGCGAGGACGGCAGCCTGTGGCGGTCCAGTCTGACGGTCAATCGCTTCGCCGCCGATATCTGGGACCGTCGGGCAGGTGTGGGCGCCAGCGACGAGGGCGCAGACCGGACCGGCAGTGCGCCTCAGTGCGACAGCATGGGCTGCATCCATCACCGGAACGGCGTTACGGTGGCGCTGGCCTGGACAGCGGGTGCGGTCGCGGAAGACTGCCCGCTCGCCGATCTCATGATAAGCCGCGTCCCGGTTCGGATTGTCTGCGCGCGGCCGGTAGCGGTGATCGACCGCTTCGATCTCTGGAGAAACGGCGCGCATGCCATATGGATCGCACCGGGCTCGCCAGTGGAGGGGCGGCCAGTGGAGGGTCGGCCAACGGAGGGTCGGCCAGAGGAGGGCGGTTCAGAGCAGAGCTGGTCAGATGCGGGAAGAACAGAGGCGGAGGGGACGGGAGGACAGGGACGGAAAGCCGATGTCCGCGCGTTCAGAATTGAAAGCGTTGCCGCGACACGCGGAAACCGCCCCTGGACTTTACGCAAGGGCGGCGAATGAGCGCGCAATCGCGACCGCCGTTAAAGGGGCCGCTTGCCGGCAGCGGTTCATTTCCCCGGTGGCGTGCCCAATCGGCCAACTCTGCATTCCGCCGGCGGCGCAGGCTGTCAATGCAGCCTGTTCGCAAGGGGGCTCAGTAGCGGCGAATCAGACCAACCAGACGTCCCTGGATCTTGATGCGTTCCGGCGGGAAGATTCTGGTTTCGTAGTTCTTGTTGGCGGGTTCCAGGGCAATTGCGCCCGACTTGCGCCGCAGGCGTTTCAGCGTCGCCTCTTCGTCGTCCACCAGGGCGACCACGATGGAGCCGTTTTCTGCCGAATCGGTCTGCTCGATAATGACCGTATCGCCATCGAGAATACCGGCCTCGATCATCGAATCGCCATCGACTTCCAGCGCATAGTGTTCGCCGCGTCCCAGGATCGCCGAGGGCACGTCCACGTATCGCGAGTAATCACGCAGGGCTTCAATCGGCGTACCCGCGGCAATGCGTCCAAAAAGCGGGATCTGCAGGGTTTCCCGGCTATCTTGAGGATCGGAACTGACCGTGCGGGGCACCGCGCCACCGGCAAAACGTCCTTCGATGACGCTGGGGACGAAACGGCCGTTGCCATGGGACCGTTTTTCGACATCTTCGGGTAATCGCAGTATTTCGATCGCCCGTGCCCGGTGGGCTAGCCGCCGGATAAAGCCGCGTTCTTCAAGCGCTGTAATCAAGCGATGAATACCCGACTTGGATTTGAGATCCAGTGCCTCTTTCATTTCATCGAACGAAGGAGAGACGCCATGTTGATTAAGGTGTTCGTGTACGAATGTTAAAAGCTGGTGCTGCTTCTTTGTCAGCATGTGAAGAATTCCTAAAACAGTGAAGCACAGGATGTAGAACAAAACAAAAACGTTAACACATGTTCTAGTTTAGTTCACGTTTTAGGTCAAGCATTCTATGGATAAAGCGCGCGCCACGGGAACTCTCCGCAAACTTCGGCGCTGACGAGCGCGTTTTCCGCAGAATCCCGTGGGAGCACCCGCTTAAATGCCGGGAAAATTGCCGGCCAGCGGTAAAATATCGACCGGATCGCCGCTATTCAGAGCCTCGGCGTGTGGTTTGCGGACAATCAGGCAGTCGGCGCGGGCCAGGGTGGCCAGCATGGAGCTGTCCTGGCGTCCGAATGCGGTGGCCACGCGCCGTCCCTGGCCATCCAGGCTCAGTTTGGCTCTCAGGTAGTCCTGCCGCCGGTCATTGGCGGGCAGATCGGCGCCGAGGATAACGGATTCCAGCGCAAGGGCGTCGTCCTTCAGCCCGAGCAGAGCATCGAGCGCCGTACGGACGAAGACAACCGCGCAGATCAGGCTCGACACCGGATTGCCGGGAAGGCCCAGCATCGGCGTGGTGCCGATGCGGCCGAAGATCAGCGGTTTTCCCGGCCGCATGGCGATCTTCCAGAAATCGACTTCCAGACCGCTGTCACCCAGTCCCGCCCGGACCAGATCGTGATCCCCGACCGAGGCCCCGCCCGACGTTATCAGCAGATCGGCACCGGCGGCGCCTTCGGCGAGGGCCGCCAGCGAATCCCGGTTGTCCGGCGCGATTCCCAGGTTGATGGCCTGGCCGCCGCAGGCGGTGACGAAGGCCGCGAGCGACAGACCGTTTGAGCTGATGATCTGATTGGGGCCCTTGGGATCGCCCGGCATCACCACTTCGTCGCCGGTGGCCAGGATCCCAACCCGCGGGCGGCGCCGGACGGCAAGCCAGGGCAGGTTCATCGCCGCGGCAAAGCCGATATCGCGGGCGCCCAGGCGTTGTCCCGCAGGAAGGCCGACATCGCCCCTGCGGAAATCGAGACCGGCGGGCCGGACGTAGGTGCCGGCGGGTGCGGACGCCTTGACGGTTACCCGGCCGGCGGTTTCCTCGGTATCCTCCTGGATCACGATGCTGTCGGCGCCGGCCGGCAGAGGCGCGCCGGTGAATATCCGCGCCGCCTGACCGCTCTGGATTTCGCCGTCAAAGGAACTGCCGGCGGGTATCCGCGCAACCACGTCCAGCGTCACCGGCGCCGTGGCGACGTCGGCAGCGCGTACCGCATAGCCGTCCATGGCGGAAACATCGTGAGGTGGCTGCGTGACCCGGGAAACCGCATCGGCGGCCAGGACCCGGCCGAGCGCGTCGGCAATGCTCACGGTTTCGGCGGGTAGGGGAGCAAAGGCCGCGCGGACGCGCGAAAGCGCTTCTTCGACCGATAGCATCACAGTGCCTCGTAATGGCCGGATTTTCCACCGGATTTATCCAGCAGGTAAACGTCGGTGATGCGCATACCGCGGTCCTTGGCCTTGCACATGTCGTAGACCGTGAGACAGGCGATGGAAACGGCGGTGAGGGCCTCCATCTCGACCCCGGTCTGTCCGGAAACCTTGCAGCGTGCGGTGACGTCGACGGCGGTGCGGGCGGTGTCCAGTGTCAGTTCGACTTTCACCGACGTCAGCATCAGCGGATGGCACAGGGGGATCAGATCGGCGGTTCGCTTCGCAGCCATGATCCCTGCCAGCTGGGCGACGGAGAGGACGTTGCCCTTCTTCACATTGCCGCCGGCGATCAGTTCCAGTGTTTCCGGCTGCATGATGACCGAGCCTTTCGCGATGGCGATGCGTTCGGTCGTTTCCTTGTCCGAGACATCGACCATGACGGCATTTCCTTCGTTATCGAAATGTGTAAGTTCCGGCACTCAGTTTCTCCGATGTCTAGTTTCTGGATGTTCCGGCAGATGGCATTGTAGCATCCGCCGGCGTCTGATCCTGCAGCAGCGCGGCGGTTGCGGCGGCGACGTCACCCTGGCGCATCAGGGATTCGCCGATCAGGAAGGTCGTTGCGCCGATCTTTGCCATCCGCGCGAGGTCCGCCGGCGTATAAAGACCGCTCTCGGCAATCATCAGCCTGTCATCCGGCACCCGCGCGCTCAGGGTCTCGGTGGTCGCCAGATCGATCTCAAGGGTCTTGAGATTGCGGTTGTTGATGCCCAGCAGCGGGGACCGCAGGGCAAGCGCCCGGTCGAGTTCCTCTTCGTTGTGGACTTCGACAAGCACATCCATGTTCAGCGTAAAGGCGGCGGCTTCAAGCTCGGCTGCCTGCCCGTCGCTCAGCGCCGCCATGATCAGCAATATGCAGTCCGCGCCGAGGGCCCTCGATTCGACGATCTGGTAAGGCTCCAGCATGAAGTCCTTGCGCAGCACCGGGAGCGAAACCGCGGCACGGGCAGCCTGAAGGTAGCTGTCGTGCCCCTGAAAATAAGGTACGTCGGTCAGAACCGACAGACAGGTGGCGCCACCGGCCGCATAGGCCTTCGCCAGGGCCGGCGGATCGAAATCGGCCCGGATCAATCCCTTGCTGGGCGACGCCTTCTTGATTTCGCAGATCAGGCCGTAGCGGCCGGTCTGTGCGCGTGCCACCAGAGCGCGGTGAAACCCGCGAACCGGATCGGCCCGGGCCGCTTTGCGTTCCAGCTCGGACAGGGGGATGCGCTGCTTGCGTTCGGCGACGAAGGCCAGCTTGTCGTTGCAGATCCGCTGCAGTACGTCGCTCATGTGGAGGCACCGGAATTGGTGATGGCGATCAGGTCGTTCAGAACCTTCCTGGCGCCGCCGCTGTCGATCGCGTGCGCGGCCATCCCGACGCCTTCCTTCAGGTTCGAAACCTTGTCGGCGACGATCAGCGCCCCTGCCGAGCCAAGCAGCACGGCATCCCGGAACGCGCCCGGTGCGCCGTCGAGCATGGCATGCATCGCGGCGGCATTGTGTTTGGCATCGCCGCCGATCAGTCCGCTCAGCTCAATGCGCGGCAAACCGGCTTCTTCGGGCGTGACCTCAAAGGTCGTGATCTCGCCATTGTCCAGCTGGGCCACGCAGGATGGTCCGGTATTCGACAATTCATCCAGGCCGTCGGAACCGTGAACCACCCAGGCCTTTTCATGTCCCAGGCTTTTGAGAACCCTGGCGATCGGCTCGACCCATTCCGGCGCAAAGACACCGACGATCTGGCGCTTGATCCCGGCCGGATTGGACAGGGGGCCGAGCAGGTTGAAAATCGTCCGGGTGCCGAGCTCGACCCGCGTCGGGCCGACGTGGCGCATGGCGGAATGGTGCCTGGGCGCCATCAGAAAGCAGGTGCCCGCTTCCCGCAGGCTTTTTTCCATCAGCGCAATATCGGCTTCGATATTCACGCCCAGGGCCATCAGCACATCGGCGGCGCCGCTTTTGGACGAGAGCGCGCGGTTGCCGTGTTTGGCGACCGGCACGCCGCAGGCCGCGACGACGAAGGACGAGGCGGTGGAGATGTTCAGGGTCCCTTTGGCATCTCCACCGGTGCCGCAGGTGTCGATGGCGTTTTCAGGTCCCTTGACGGTCAGCATCTTGGCGCGCATGGCGCGGACGGCGCCGGTCAGCTCTTCGACCGTTTCGCCCCGCACCCGCAGGGCCATCAGAAAACCGCCCATCTGCGAGGGCGTGGCATTGCCGGACATCATGATGCCGAAGGCGGTTTCGGCCTCGGTCGAAGACAGCGGGCGTCCGGTCGCCACCTGGGCGATAAAGCCTTTGAGATCCTTTGCGTCGCCGTTCATCGGCGCTCTCCCTATAATCCTGCTGCAGCTGTCATGCGGCTGCTTTGGTTATCTTCAAGAAGTTGTCCAGCAACGCGTGGCCCTGTTCCGAGGCGATGCTCTCGGGATGGAACTGCACGCCGTGCAGCGGCAGTTCCTTGTGGCACAGCCCCATGATGACGCCGTCTTCGGTTCGCGCCGTCACCTGCAGACAGTCCGGCAGGCTCTCGGGCTCGAGGGTCAGCGAATGATACCGCGTCGCGGTCAGGGGCGACGGCAGACCGGCAAAGACGCTCTCGCCTTCATGGAACACCGGGCTGAGCTTGCCATGCATGGGCGAGGGCGCCCGTACAACCCTGGCGCCGTAGGCCTGGCCGATGGCCTGATGACCCAGACAGACCCCCAGAATCGGCGTGTTGCCGGCGGCGCGCGCTATCAGCTCCAGGCAGATGCCGGCCCGGTCCGGATCGCAGGGACCCGGCGAAATCACAATTCCCGTTGGCTTGAGGGCGAGGGCGTCCTCGACGGAGATGCTGTCGTTTCGCCAGACCTCAATCGTCGCGCCGAGTTCGCCGAGAAAGTGGTAGAGGTTGTAGGTGAAACTGTCGTAGTTATCGATGAGTAACAGCATTTCAATAGCTTATCTGGTGTTTCCGTAGAGCTTTCACGAAGCTTCAGGCCGTTATAGCAGGTTGCGTATGAGCGCGAAAGCGAGGCCGTGTCCGCTGACAGCCCTGCGTTTTCGGCGGCGGCGCGGCATTCCGCTATCGTCAATGCAGTCTTAATGACCTGGTCTTAATCGTTAGAATTAAAGCGATTGATTATCTGCCGGTATTAAGCGATCGGCAGTAACTCTTGCCTAGTATGGTAAACGTGGCAGGATACGCCACTTTCCGGGCGGCCGGATTCTTTGACTTGGATGTGGAACCCTCGACTCTTGGCTGAGACGCGAAAAAAGAAGACCCCGGAAGATCGCCGCCACTGGCTGAAGTACCTCATTCCGGCCCTGGCGCTGCCGTTTGTGGTGATCGGCGGGCTCTATGGCGGTGCCATTTTTCTTGGCGATGATACGCCGGGGGAGGCGGCCGGCGCGCTGTCCCGGAGCGACAGGGCCTCGGCAGGCGTCGCACAGTCTCCAAAGGCCACACCGGCGTCTCCGCAAAGCTCCGCTATCCCGCGACCCAGGCGCGCCACCGGACCGATCGACGTCGGCGAGTTGCGGATTACCGATACCATCGTGCGCGACGGCAGCGGCGAAGAGGATCAAGCCTGGCTGGCGGATGACCTTTCCGGACCGGCGGTGACCGGTCTCGCCGATACCGGCCGAGCTGATACTGGAGCGGCAAACGCACCTGCGGGCAGGATTGTCCTGGATTCGAGGATTGCGGCGCCGGTTCCGGCGGTGTCTGTCGCCACGGCCACCACCGCGGCGTCCGGGCAGGAAATTGCGAAAAGAGACGAACTGACAGCGGCCGTGAAGCCGGAGGACACGCCGCCTTTGTGGCGGCGCAACGCGACATCCGCGAACGCATCCCGCGGACGGCCCATGATTGCCGTGGTGATCGACGATCTTGGCCCGAACCTGCGCAATGCCCGGCGGACGATTACTTTACCTGCGCCTTTGACCCTGGCGTTCCTGCCCTATGCCAACCATCTGGATGACCTCACCGCGAAGGCCCGGGCGTCCGGTCACGAACTGATCGTCCATATACCGATGGAGCCGGAAGAGAGCAGTCAGGACCCCGGTCCGAACGCATTGCTGACCGACCTGGCACCGGCTGAGAACAGACGCCGGCTGCACTGGAGCCTGGCGCGGTTTTCGGGCTATGTCGGCGTTAACAACCACATGGGCAGCAAGTTCACCCGCTCGCGCGAGAGCATGGATCTGGTGATGGCGGAGCTCGGGAAGCGCGGGCTGCTGTTTCTCGACTCACGGACCATCGCGGACAGCCGGGCGGAAGACGCCGCCGCGGCCTTTCAGGTTCCCTTCGTTGAGCGGAATGTGTTTATCGATAACGATCACCAGAACCGGGCGTCGATCAGGGCCCAGTTGAGCAAGCTGGAAGCGCTGGCGCGGCGGAGCGGTTACGCGGTCGCGATCGGCCATCCTCACGACGAGACCCTGGATGTGCTGGCCAAATGGCTGCCTCTGGCCGAAGAGCGGGGTTTCTCGCTGGTACCGATTTCGGAAATCGTCCAGCAGAGGCTGCAACTCGTCCGCGCGACGGCGCCGCTGGCCGCTGTGCAGTCCGGTGCGGGCCATGCCCGGCCCTGACCGGGAAACGCTCTACCGCCAGCGCCTGAAGGACATCCTTCGTGCCGACAGTCTGATCTGGCCCTTGCTGATCGGCGCGCGCAGGCTGGACCTGCCCGACTGGTTCGTGGTCAGCGGCGCGATCTACCAGACGGTCTGGAACGCCCTGACCGGCCGGCCCGACGGCCACGGGCTGAAGGATATCGATCTGATCTACTTCGAGTCGTCGGATTTGAGCTGGGACGCGGAAGATCGGGTCATTGCCCGCGTGAATGCCGCTTTCGCGGACATTAATCTGCCTGTGCCGGTGGAGGTCCGAAATCAGGCCCGCGTGCATCTCTGGTTCGAACAGCGCTTCGGGGCTGCCTATGCGCCTCTCACCAGCGCGTGCGAGAGCCTGACCCGCTATGCCAGCACAACGCATGCGGTCGGCGTCCGGCTTACCGGGGACGGCAGCCTTGACATTGCCGCACCCTTTGGCCTCGACGATGTCTTTTCACTCAGGCTGCGCCCCAACCCGTTGCTCGATAATCGGGGCACTTACGACCAGAAAGCCGCCCGCTGCCGGGAACTCTGGCCCCAGATCGAGGTCATTCCCTGGCCCTGACGGCAAGATCTTTTGGCATCGGCGCCGCCGCGGAAAGCTCAGATCGGCTTTTGTCCGAAGGCCCTCTTGGCGTTTTCCTGATGTTTCAGCTCTTCTTTCTGCGACTTGATTGCTTCGGCTACCCGCAGCTTGCCGCTGCGGGTGCGGGGGCTCTTGAATTTTTCGAGTTTGTTGGCTTCAGCCTTGAACCCGGCACGTTCACGCCCGGCGAGTCTTTGAAGATCACTGGCCATTTACTTTCCTTCCCAGGAATTTATCTGACGACTGAATGAGAGTTTACACCTTTTTCCGCCAGAGACTTTGATAAAGGTCAATTCCGGGCCCAATGTTTTGAAACATTGTCTCGTCGACTGGTTTCCGCAATCATCCAGCGGTCCATTTTTCTGTGCGGGGTACTTTATGTCGAATAGCGAGAAAGCCGAAAGCCGTCAAAAGCCGATACGCCTTGCCAAAATCGACATGGACAAGAAGCTCGAAAAGGAAAAGTATTTCCGCGAGCTGGAAGCGGTGCAAGAAAAGCTCCGGCGTATTCAGCAGGCCTATCTCTTTTCCGGCGATAGCGCGGTCATTGTCTTCGAAGGCTGGGATGCCGCCGGCAAAGGCGGCACGATCCGGCGCATGTCAGCGGTGCTCGATCCCCGCGGCTTCAAGGTCTGGCCGATTGCCGCCCCGCGGCGCTATTATCTTGAACGGCATTACCTTTCACGCTTCTGGGAACGTCTTCCGCCCAACGGTGCGGTCTCGATTTTCGACCGCTCCTGGTATGGCCGTGTGCTGGTGGAACGGGTGGAGGGTTTTACCAAACCCGAGGAATGGAAACGGGCCTATCGGGAAATCAATGAATTCGAGCGTCTCGTCGCCGACAACGGGACCCGCCTGATAAAGATCTTCCTGCATATCACCCCGGAGGTGCAGCTTGAGCGTTTTGAAGAGCGTCTGCGCGATCCGATGAAGAGGTGGAAGCTCAGTTACGAGGATTTCCGCAATCGGGAGAAATGGGCGGCCTATGAAAAGGCGACGGACGAGATGTTCGCGCGAACCTCGACCCTTCAGGCGCCCTGGTATCCCATTGCTGCCAATGACAAGAAGTATGCCCGCATCGAGGCCATGAACATCATCGCCGGGCGACTTGCCGAGGGCGTGGATCTGACGCCACCGCCGCTGGACGAGAAGATCGAGCGGGAAGCCGGCAAGCTGTTCGATCTTGAACCGAACATCGTGAATATGACCGTGGGCCGTTCAGACTAAATCGGATTTGCCGGTACGGTGGATCGCCGCAGGCGAATCCATCACAACCGGATTTGATCTAGATATTCGATTTTTGCGACGCGAACCTGACGGCTTCCTCGGCGGCGCGGACCAGGGCCCTGGCCTTGTTCCGGCATTCCTGGAATTCGCTTTCGGGATCGCTGTCGGCCACGATACCGGCGCCGGCCTGGATATAGATGGTCTTGTCCTTGACCACGGCGGTGCGGAGCGCGATGCAGGTGTCCATGGTGCCGGTGGCGCCGAAGTAACCGACGGCGCCGGCGTAGATCCCGCGCTGGTCGGGCTCCAATTCATCGATGATCTCCATGGCCCGGACCTTGGGGGCGCCGGAGACCGTGCCTGCCGGAAAACCGGCATAGAGTGCGGTCATGGCATCGTATCGCTCGTCAAGGTCACCATCGACGTTCGAGACGATGTGCATGACGTGGCTGTAGTACTCGACCAGCATCTTCTCGGTGACCTCGACCGAGCCGATTTTCGCGACCCGGCCGACGTCGTTGCGTCCCAGATCAAGCAGCATCAGATGCTCGGCCAGCTCCTTGGGGTCGGACAGAAGGTCCGCAGCCAGTTCCTTGTCCTCCAGCGGCGTGGCGCCGCGCCGCCGGGTCCCGGCAATCGGGCGGATGGTCACCTTGCCGTCGCGCAGACGGACCAGAAGTTCCGGGCTGGAACCGACGATCGAGAAGCCGCCGAGGTTGAGGTAAAACAGGAAAGGCGAGGGGTTGATCCTGCGCAGGGCCCGGTAAAACGCGAAAGGCGGCAGTTCGAAGGGGATGGCGAAGCGCTGGGACAGCACGACCTGAAAGACGTCTCCGGCCAGGATGTATTCCTTGGCTTTGTCGACCATTTCATGGAATTCGGCCTGGGTGAGGTTCGAGGTCGGCTCGGGCAAAACGCTGGCGCCCATATAAACGTCCCGGCTGCGCGACAGAGGCTGTTCGAAATCGCTGACCACCTCCGCCAACCGCGCATAGGCCCCTTCGTAGGCTTCCCGCGGGCTGACACCGACCTGGGGCCAGACCGGCGTTATGACCGTCACCTGATCCTCAACGCGATCAAAGACGGCGATCACTGTGGGTCGGAGAAACAATCCGTCGGGTACGTCCAGAACACCCGGGTTCTGGTCCGGCAGATGTTCCATCAGGCGCACCGTCTCGTAGCCCAGATACCCGACCACGCAGGATGCCATCGGCGGCAGTCCCTGAGGCAGATCGATCCGGCTTTCCGCCACCAGAGCCCGCAGGCTGTCCAGCGCCGGGCCTTCCAGCGGCGCAAAGGCCGTCAGGTCCTTCAGGGCGTCGCGGTTGATTTCCGCCTTGTCGCCGCTGCATTGCCAGATGACGTCCGGTTTGAGGCCAAGGAAGGAATAGCGGCCGATATTCTTGCCGCCTTCCACCGATTCGAACAGCACCGTATTGGCCTGGCCTTCCGCCAGTTTCAGAAAGGCGGAAACCGGGGTTTCCAGATCGGCAATCAGCGTTGTCCAGATAACCTGGGCGCTGCCGGAAGCGTAGAGTTTGGCGAAGCTTTCGAATTCCGGTTCTGACGGGGCCTGTGGGTTCATGGGATCAGAACTGAGACAGTGCGGTGTTGAGATTTTCGGCCCTGATGACGACCCTGTATTCGTCATTCAGGGTCGTCACGAACTGCTCGATCAGATCATTTTGCAGGCGAGCGTCAAGGTTGGTCTGAAGGCTCTCGATGGCAGCGTCTGCAGTCTCTTCCGGGGCTGCCGTGGTCTCTACCAGACGGGCGACCATGATGCCGTCGCTGGCGTCGACACTGTCGGCTTTGCCCTGCTCCAGGTCGAACAGCTTGGCGGGCAGGTCCAGCGGGACGCCGTCTGTCGGCGTGGTGTTGAAGCGCCGCATGGCCGGGGTTCTGGAAACCGTCAAACCGGCTTTTTGGGCCAGCTCGGCGAAGTCGCTGCCGCTGTTGACGTTCTCGACGAAGGTCATGGCCGTTTCCCTGAGAACGCGGTCGCGCTCACCGTCTTTCCAGGCCGCGATAACGCCGTCACGGACCTGATCCAGAGGCTTCCTGGCTGTGGGAATGACTTCGACAACCCGGACCAGAAAGTAGCTTCCATCCTGGGCTTCGGTCAGCAGACTTTCCTTGCCGGCTTCGGTTGCGAAGGCGATGGTCAGAAAATTCCTGCTGCCCGGCAGCGCATCGATAACCGCGCCCTCGGCGTCCTGACCGTTGCGGTCAACCCGTTCGAAGGTCTCGACTTCGAGCCCGAGGGAAGCGGCCGCATCTTCCAGGCCGGCGCCGCCGGCGATGGCGTCGTCAAGCGAATTGGCGAGGCTGATCGCCGTATCCGTGGCAAGCCGCAGCTTGATGTCCTTGTTCAGTTGCTCCGACACATCCTCGAAGGGCGGAACGAAGCCGGGCTGGATCTCCGACACCTTGATCAGATGCCAGCCGAGCGGGCTTTGAACGGGATCGGACACGCCATCCTTTTCGAGCGCAAAGGCGCTGGCGGCCAGTTCGGGGAGCTGAAGGCTGAGATCGGTCTGGCTGACCAGTCCAAGGGAAACCGGGCTGCCGGCACCTGTCTCGTCGGCAACGGCAGCGAAGTCCCGGCCTTCCTCAATTTTAGCCAGGGCTTCATCGGCCTCTTCTCTGCTCGGATAAAGGATCTGGGAGACAGCCCGGCGCTCGGCAATGGAAAGTTCGTCGAGGCGCAGATCGTATTCCTCACGAAGCTGTTGGTCGGAAACCGCGACTTCGTCGGTCAGTTCGGACGGCCGGATTTGAAGGACCGCCAGCTTGCGGTATTCGGGAGCCATGAAACTGCCGGAATCCGTGTCGTAGAAATGCTGGATCTGTTGCTCCGTCGGCTCCGGCAGTACGCCGGCGCTGTCATGGCCGAAGAGAACCGTTTCGGCCACGCGGGTCTCGGCGCTGTAGCGATAGAGCACATCGGCCAGGGTGCGCGGCGTTGTCATGCCGCCGGCAATGGCGTTGGTCAACTGGTCGCGTTGAATATCGCCGGTCAGGCCCGCCACGAAAGCGGCTTCGGTCAGGCCGCTGTTGCGCAGTGCCTGCTCGAAGCGTATGCGGTCGAACTTGCCGAACTGATCCTGAAAGGCCGGAAGTTTGGCGATCCGGTCGCGAATCTGGTCCTTCGTGACCACCAGTCCCAGATCGTTCGTGTGCTGTTCGAAGAGCGCGCGGTCGACCATCCTGTCCAGCACCTGCTGCACAATGCCGAAGGACCGGGCCTGCTCGATATCCAAACGCCCGCCGAACTGGGGGGCGAGCCGATTGAGTTCCTGTCTCAGAGCGCGGGTAAATTCCTGCTGGCTGATTTCAGACTTTCCGACCTGAGCGACCGGGAAAGATCCGCTCGAGGTTGTCAGGATATCGCCGATTCCCCAGGCACCGAAACTCGCGATCAGGAGCACGAAGAGAGCAATTGTGACAATCTTTTTGATCGGGTTTATTTTTTTATCGGCCATGACGGTGGCTAATCCCTGTTTAAACAACTGTTATGAGCGAGACTGCATCGCATATTGGTCAGCGCAGCTGGTTTTTAAGTGCGCGGCATCTTAGGTAGCGCCCAAGGTGCGGGCAACACGCAATTGACGCCTTTTATGCTCTCGTGATGACTTTGCGGCTGCACCGGACCCTCGTTGGACCCGGATCGTGCTTTGTCGCGGTCTGTCGACGGCCACTGTTGGTTTGCCTGGATCGTCATGCTAGGTAGACTCCGGACACGCAAAATTCCGGCTTGTGCGGCCGGAACCGGGCTCAAAGATGGAGATTGCAGGCATGCGGCGCAAGTTGATTGCAGGAAACTGGAAGATGAATGGCCTGAGGGCTGACGGCATCGCTCTGGCGAGCGGACTGGCCGATCTGAGCCGGGCCGAAGCTGTTGAGTGTGATTTTCTGGTCTGTCCGCCGGCACAGCTGCTGATGTGCATAGCCGAGGCGATTGCCGGCAGCGGGGTCGAACTCGGGGGGCAGGACTGTCATACGGATGCATCGGGCGCCCATACCGGCGATCTCAGTGCGGAAATGCTGGTGGACGCGGGCTGCCGGTTCGTCATCCTGGGGCATTCCGAGCGCCGGGCCGACCACGGCGAAAGCAGTGCTCTGGTCAAGGCCAAGGCAGAGGCAGCGGCGCGGGCCGGGCTCAAGGCGATCGTCTGCGTCGGTGAAACCGCCGATGAACGACAGGCCGGGCGGGCGTTGGCGGTGATCGAAGAGCAGATCCGTCAGTCCCTGCCGGACAGCGCGGGAGCAGAGCTGGTGGTTGCCTACGAGCCGGTCTGGGCCATCGGCACCGGTCTGACCGCGACTCCGGTGGATGTCGCCGAGGTGCATGGGCATATCCGGACGTTGCTGGTGGAGCTGTTCGGCGCCGAAACCGGCACGGCGATTCGCATCCTCTACGGCGGCTCGGTCAAACCGGCGAATGCGACCGAATTGATGACCGTTGACAATGTGGACGGCGCACTTGTCGGCGGCGCCAGTCTTGTACTTGAGGATTTTTGGGCAATTGGCAGAAGTTGTCCCTAGCCATCGGGCTCTCAAAGGGCTAAATAGCCAGCGTTCCTGACCGGGCTGCGTTTATACGGCGCACTGAAGCTTCCGCGAGGGTGAAAGATTTGCGACGGCGCCCAGAAGCGGCGCAGACCCCCGAGCGATGCCGCTGACGGTCCAAAAAGACCGGAAAATGCGCGTTGTCGCGGCGGTCTGTGCGGTTTTTCTGCGGGCGCTGACAGGATATGGCCGGAAGAACGGCTAAGTTACTGAAAGATTGATTCGATGAACAATGTTGTTTTGGTGATCCATTTGCTGCTGGCGCTTGCGATGATTGGAGTCGTCTTGCTGCAGAAAAGCGAAGGTGGCGGCCTGGGCATGGGCGGCGGCGGCGGTGGCGGCGGATCCGGCGGAATGGGTGGGTTTCTGAGCGGCCGCGGCAGCGCGAATTTTCTGACCCGCGCCACGGCTGTGCTGGCCGGACTCTTTATGCTGAGCAGTCTCGGTCTGACGCTTTTGTCCCAGCAGTCGACGGAGCGCGGTTCGATCGTTGACGATCTTGGTACGTCGCCTGTTGCGCCGATCGAAGCGCCTTTGACTCCGCAACCACTGGCGCCGCCGGTTCCGCAGAACTGATCAGGCTGCAGGTTAAGTAAAATAAGCCGGACGGGCTATCGCCCGATCCGGTGAGTAAGTGTATTCTGGCTTTGACCGTTCCGGTTCGAATCGGTTGAAACAGAGGTTTGAGCAAGGGCTGATGACGCGCTTTATCTTTATCACCGGAGGAGTGACTTCCTCACTTGGAAAAGGGCTGACATCTGCAGCCTTGGGCGCGTTACTCCAGGCCAGAGGCTTCAAGGTCCGGCTGAGGAAGCTGGATCCTTATCTGAATGTCGATCCGGGCACGATGAGTCCCTATCAGCACGGCGAAGTCTTCGTGACCGACGACGGGGCGGAAACCGATCTCGACCTGGGACATTATGAGCGCTACACCGGCGTCGCCGCGCGCCGCAGCGACAATGTCACGACCGGCCAGATTTATTCCAAGGTTCTGCAGAGGGAACGCCGCGGCGATTATCTCGGCGCGACGGTTCAGGTGATTCCCCATGTGACCGACGCCATCAAGGAATTCGTCCGGGCTGATCTGACCGACGAGGATTTCGTGATCTGCGAGATCGGCGGAACGGTCGGCGACATCGAGGGGCTGCCTTTCCTGGAAGCGATCCGGCAGCTCGGAAACGAGCTCGGCCGGGAGAACAGCATTTTCGTGCACCTGACGCTGCTGCCCTACCTGGCCTCTGCGGGTGAGCTGAAGACCAAGCCGACCCAGCACTCGGTCAAGGAGCTGCAGTCCGTCGGAATCCAACCGGATATCATGGTTTGCCGAAGTGAGCATGTGGTTCCGCTCGAAGCGCGCAAGAAAATCGCCCTGTTCTGTAACGTCCGCCTGGAAGCGGTCATTCAGGCGCTCGATGTGGATACCATTTATGCGGTCCCGCGCGCTTATCATGAAGAAGGCCTGGACTGGGAAGTCTGCCGGCATTTCGGACTGACCGATGTGCCGGAACCGGATCTCAGCCGCTGGGATTCGGTTACCGACTGCGTCCGGCTGCCGGACGGCGAAGTCACCATCGGCGTGGTCGGCAAATACACCTCGCTGCTCGATGCCTACAAGTCGCTGGCTGAAGCCCTGACCCATGGCGGCATCGCGAACAACGTCCGGGTCAAGGTCGACTGGATCGATTCCGTGATTTTCGAGCAGGGCGGTGCGGTTCATGCTCTCGAGAACGTTCACGGCATTCTGGTGCCCGGCGGCTTCGGCGAACGCGGCTCTGAAGGCAAGATTGCCGCCGCCGGTTTCGCCAGGGAGCGCGACGTTCCCTATTTCGGTATCTGTTTCGGCATGCAGATGGCCTGTATCGATGCGGCCCGCAATCTCGCCGGCCTTCCCAAGGCCGGCTCGACCGAATTCGGGCCCTGCGAAGATCCGATTGTCGGTCTCCTGACCGAATGGACCCACGGCAACCAGGTGGAGCAGCGCAGCGGCACGGACGATCTAGGAGGTTCCATGCGTCTGGGGGCCTACGCCTGTAGCCTGAAGGAAAACAGCCGGGTGCGGGAAATTTACGGCACCCGGGACATCCAGGAACGGCATCGCCACCGTTACGAAGTGAACATCAACTACCGTGAAACGCTGGAAAAGGCCGGACTGTTGTTTTCCGGGCTTTCGCCGGACGGCGAATTGCCGGAAATCGTTGAGCTTCCGGACCACCCCTGGTTCATTGGCGTGCAGTACCATCCGGAACTCAAATCCAAGCCTTTCGATCCACACCCTCTGTTTACCTCCTTCATTGCTGCGGCAGTGGCGCAGTCGCGCCTGATGTAAGACGGCAGACGGAACCGGATGTCTGACGACAGCAATCGGCGGCGCGTGAAGCAGGATTAAGGAAAGACAGCCAGAATGGCGCAGGCACATCACGTAAAAATCGGATCCGTTACCCTCGGCAACGATCTGCCGTTCGTCCTGATCGCCGGGCCCTGCGCGATGGAAAGCCGTGCCCATGCGCTTGAAATGGCCAGGGCGCTGAGCGAAATGGCGGCGGAACTGGGCATCGGCCTGATCTACAAATCCTCCTTCGACAAGGCTAACCGCACCAGTCTGGCGGGCAAGCGGGGCGTCGGGCTGGACGAAGCCTTGCCGATCTTTGCCGAGGTCCGTGAAACCTGCGGTATTCCGGTCCTGACTGACGTACATACCGCGCAACAGTGCGCGCAGGTCGGTGAAGTGGTCGATGTTCTGCAGATCCCGGCTTATCTCTGCCGCCAGACCGACCTGCTGGTGGCGGCAGCCCAGACGGGCAAGGCGATCAACGTCAAGAAGGGGCAGTTTCTGGCCCCCTGGGACATGACGAACGTCGTGGCCAAGATCACAGAAAGCGGCAACTCCAACGCACTGGTGTGTGAGCGCGGCGCGTGCTTCGGCTACAACACGCTGGTTTCCGACATGCGGTCCCTGCCGATCATGGCGGCGGATACCGGCTGTCCGGTGGTCTATGACGCGACACATTCGGTGCAGCAGCCGGGCGGGCGCGGCGGATCCTCCGGTGGACAGCGCGAGTTCGTGCCGGTTCTGGCCCGCGCCGCCATCGCGGTCGGCGTTGCCGCGGTCTTCATGGAAACCCATCAGGACCCTGATTCGGCACCGTCTGACGGCCCCAACATGGTGCCGCTGCATCAGCTGAAGAATCTGGTCTCGACCCTGATGGCCTTTGACCGGCTCGCCAAGGCGAACCCGGTCGATATAACCTGAATTTCTGATCTTGAAGCCGGGCAGGGTGCCGACGCCCGCCGGCCCGTGAAAATCGAACTGTGAAAATCAATCTGTGAAAATCGAAGCTTGGAGCTGAATTTCCCATGACGGCGATCGTAGATATTCGGGGACGCGAAATTCTTGATTCGCGTGGAAATCCCACAGTTGAAGTTGATGTGACACTGGAAAACGGCGCCTTCGGCCGTGCCGCAGTGCCCTCGGGCGCCTCCACCGGCGCGCATGAAGCCGTGGAGTTGCGGGATGCCGACAAGGGCCGTTTCGGTGGCAAAGGCGTTCTCAAGGCGGTTGAAGCCGTCAATCATGAGATCTTCGACGTGCTGTCGGGGCTGGATGCCGAAAATCAGCTCCTGATCGACCAGACCATGATCGCGCTGGATGGAACGCCCAACAAGGCGCGTCTGGGCGCCAACGCCATTCTCGGGGTCAGCCTTGCGGTCGCCAAGGCCGCGGCCGAGGATGCGGGCCTGCCGCTCTACCGCTATGTCGGCGGCGCTTTCGCGCGGACCCTGCCGGTTCCGATGATGAATATCATCAACGGCGGTGCCCACGCGGACAATCCCATCGACATTCAGGAATTCATGGTCATGCCGGTCGGCGCCGCGAACGGCACCGATGCCATCCGCATGGGCGCGGAGATCTTCCAGTCGCTGAAAAAGGCACTGCAGGATGCCGGGCACAACACCAACGTCGGTGACGAGGGCGGTTTTGCGCCCAACATCGGCTCGACCGACGAGGCGCTGGGATTCATCGCCAAGGCCGTTGAATCCGCCGGTTATGCGCTGGGTGACGACGTGATGCTGGCGCTTGACTGTGCCTCCACCGAGTACTTCAAGGACGGCAGCTATGAGCTGGCTGGCGAGGGCAAGTCGCTGGATCCGGCGGCCATGGTCGACTATCTGGCCGCGCTTTGCGATCGCTATCCGATCCTCTCCATCGAAGACGGCATGGCCGAGGACGACTGGGACGGCTGGAAGATGCTGACCGAGGCGGTTGGCCACAAGGTCCAGCTGGTTGGCGACGATCTTTTTGTCACCAACCCCAAGCGCCTTGCGGAGGGCATAAGGCTCGGCGTGGCGAATTCCATCCTGGTGAAGGTCAACCAGATCGGAACGCTCTCGGAGACGCTTGAAGCGGTCGACATGGCCCATAAGGCCGGTTATACGGCGGTGATGTCCCATCGCTCGGGCGAAACCGAGGATGCGACCATTGCCGACCTCGCGGTTGCCACCAATTGCGGCCAGATCAAAACCGGCTCGCTGTCGCGCTCGGACCGTCTGGCCAAGTACAACCAGCTGATCCGGATCGACGAGGAACTTGGCATCGCGGCGCATTACGCGGGCCGCAGCGTACTGCGGAGCTGACACCCGGCGCGCTCAAGACGGAACATTCAGACTGAGGACGGGGAAACTGGACCAGATCCGGTATGGAGGGAGCTGCCGCAAGACGATATAGAGCGGATCATCCGCCCTATGCACTTGCATTGCGGCTTCGCCGTTCCCAGTTCCGCTCAAGACAAGTCTGTGATAGGGTTGAAGCCATGTCGGACCGCAACTTGAAATCAGAACAGCCCCCCAGAGCCGCCATCGAAGACGACCGGGCGCTCAAACTCGCCATGATCGGGTTCTTCAGCCTGCTCATGATCGCGACGAGCGCCTGTGTGGCCTTTCCTTCGCTCGGGGCGGTTTTTCTGGATTCCTATACTCGGCAGTACCAGGCCAGGGTCACCGAGGCCATTATCTGCCGGTAGCGGCGGGGCCGGCGGTGGCGCGTTACAGCTGTTCCCGTAGCGCCGCTGCGATGATTTCCGGCGAAACATCGTGCCGGAAGACCAGCGTCAGGTTCCAGGCTTCGTCCATCAGGTAGATGTAGGAAGAGTGATCGACCGGATATTCGATCGGGTCGACGTCCTTGCGCAGGGTAAAGTATACGCGAAAGTCCCGCGCCACGGCATCGGTCTGTTTTTGTGTGCCCGTCAGACCCACCATCCGTTCATGAAACAGTCCGACATAGTCCGCCAGTTGCTCAGCCCTATCGCGCTCGGGATCCAGGGTGATGAACAGGGGGCGGACTCTGGTGCCGGCGGGGCCGAGATCGTCCAGAGCTGTGGCGATAACCTGAAGCGATGTGGGACAGATGTCCGGGCAGAAGGTGTAGCCGAAATACAGCAGGACCTTTTCGCCCTTGAAGTCGGCCTGGGTCACGGCCCGTCCGCGCTGATCGACCAGATCGAAAGGACCGCTCAGGTCGGTGGGAACCGAAACCATGCCCTCACCGGACGGGGTTTTTTCCTGGGTCAGGCGGGATCCGAGGATCCAGGCGGTTGCCCCCAATGCCAGGACCGCGATCACGATGCCGGAGATCAGGAAGGGACGATGCGAGAGCGTCAAGCTTGCTTGCTCCGTTTCAACAGATGGCCGCCACCGGGCTGTATTCGAACATGAGATCGCAGCGAATTTTCCGGCCACTGCCTCGCTGGTCGCGCTGACTTTGGACTGGAGATAACCCGACGTCAAAGTTTCAATGCCTTTTCAGGTTGCCGGCCTTCAATCATCTTCGGTCCAGCCGCCCGGACCGGTGATCCGGACCCTGCCGCCAGGCCCGCTTTCCTTCACTTTGCCGCGTTACCTGACCGGAAAGTCTGTGGATTTTTCCTTGTGGGAATATATTCAGATGAACTTGTTTCGCCTGCAGCGCGCGCTGCGAAATGTCGGTTGATCTGAAGTCACCCGAGAGCAATGAGTCCAAAGGGAGTCCAAAAGGGGAATGGATGGGAATCAAGTCCGGTTCTTTGAATCTTATTGGAATCATTGCGATTTTTCAGTTGACCGAGGGATTCGATTTGTGATTCGCTGCCCCCATGTCCGTTGCCTGGGAAATCCGCAGCCGGGCCCGTTTCATTCTTCCGCGGGTGCTGGCCGTCTGTACCGTCTTCTACTTTGCGTATCACGCGGTGGAAGGCGATCGCGGATTCCTGACCTGGTTGCGGCTGAAGCAGGAGCTGGGGCAGGTGAAGGATACGCAGTCCCATCTGCATGCGCAGCGCGACGAGATGCAGGCGCGGGTGTCACTGCTGCGGCCGGACAACCTCGATCGGGATCTTCTGGGCGAACGGGCGCGCGACGTGCTGAACTACGGCCACGAGAGCGAAGTGATCGTGATCACGCCGAAGCGCTGAAATCCGCCACAATAAAGTAACCGGATTAGCGTGAAATATACGCAATTAACCAATATTGAGTTAATATAAATATTATTAAGCAATATCAGTGATTTAACCAATATTGATTTTAATTGGCTTTCCTCGTATTGTGGCCGCATCCAAGGGGGCTGTCCCCTGTGCTGTCACGTGTAGTAATAGGGGGGAGCCAATGGCGACCAGAAAAGCCCCGGCAAGCAAGCCGGCGGCAAAACGTAAGACGGCTGTTTCCACCGGACCGAAAGCCTCGGCGGGCAAGTCTGTTGCGGTGAAAGCCTCCAGGGAAGACCTTCTTCATTATTACAAGGAAATGCTGGCGATCCGGCGCTTCGAGGAGAAGGCCGGACAGATGTACGGCATGGGACTGATCGGGGGCTTCTGTCACCTCTATATCGGTCAGGAAGCCGTCGTTGTCGGGATGCGCGCCGCAACCACCGAAAACGATACTGTCGTCACCTCCTATCGTGACCACGGCCATATGCTGGCCTGCGGCATGGATCCGGACGGCGTGATGGCCGAGCTGACCGGACGCCGCGGCGGCTATTCCAAGGGCAAGGGCGGCTCGATGCATATGTTCAGCCATGACAGGAAGTTCTATGGCGGACACGGCATCGTCGGCGCGCAGGTTCCGATCGGAACCGGCATTGCCTTCGCGCACAAGTATCTGGAAGAGGCGGCGGTCTGCCTGACCTATCTCGGTGACGGCGCCCTGAACCAGGGGCAGGTCTACGAGTCCTTCAACATGGCGGCGCTCTGGAGCCTGCCGGTCATCTATGTCATCGAAAACAACAAGTACGGCATGGGGACCTCGATCGAGCGCTCCTCCGCTAAAAGTACCGAACTGTACCATCGCGGCCAGGCCTACGGCATTCCGGGGCAGCAGGTCGACGGGATGGACGTCCTGGCGGTGCGGGAGGCCGGCGCAAAGGCGGCCGAACACGCACGTAGCGGCAAGGGGCCCTACATCCTCGAGATGATGACCTACCGCTACCGCGGGCATTCCATGTCGGATCCGGCAAAGTACCGATCCAAGGAAGAGGTTCAGAAGATGCGGCAGGAGCGCGATCCGATCGAGCGACTGCGGGGCATGATGCTGGATCAGGGGATCGTCGAGGAAAGCGCGCTCAAGGATCTGGACCGCGAGGTCAAGGCCAGGGTCTCCGCCGCGGCTGAATTTGCACAGAACAGCCCCGAACCCGATCCTTCGGAACTCTTCACTGACATCTATGTCGAAGCCTGATTCCCTCTTCGGGAGTCATGCCTCCGTAGACTCGAAACCCTGCGCCCGAAGGGATCATCGTCAGATCCAGGGCCCTGCAACAGATTTCTTTCCCGGAGAGGGACCTCATGCCGATTGAGATTTTAATGCCAGCACTCTCGCCGACCATGACCGAGGGTAAGCTGTCGAAGTGGCTGAAAAGCGAAGGCGACAGCGTCGCCGCCGGCGATGTGATTGCCGAGATCGAAACCGACAAGGCGACCATGGAGGTCGAAGCCGTGGACGAAGGCGTTCTCGGCAAGATCCTGGTGGCTGAAGATACGGACGGCGTTGCGGTGAACACGCCGATTGCCGTACTGCTGGAAGAGGGGGAGGACGCCTCGGCGATTTCCACCTCCTCCGTCACGGAACCTGCACCTGCGCCCGCACCCGCACAAACGCCTGCGCCCGCTGCGGCACCTGCTGCTGCCGCACCCCGCGCTGTCGCAAACGCGCCGGCGGCCGAGCCCGAGTGGACCGGCGCCACCGTCACCCTGACGGTGCGCGAAGCGCTGCGCGATGCCATGGCCGAGGAAATGCGCAGCAACCCGAAAGTCTTCCTGATGGGTGAGGAGGTCGCCGAATATCAGGGCGCCTACAAGGTCAGCCAGGGGCTGCTGGACGAATTCGGTCCCAAGCGCGTAATCGACACGCCGATCACCGAGCACGGCTTTGCCGGTCTGGGCGTGGGCGCGGCCTTTTACGGCCTGAACCCGATCATCGAGTTCATGACCTTCAACTTCGCCATGCAGGCGATCGATCACATCATCAACTCCGCTGCCAAGACCCGCTACATGTCCGGTGGTCAGGTCAGCAGTCCGATCGTGTTCCGCGGCGCCAACGGCGCGGCTTCGCGGGTCGGCGCGCAGCATTCCCAGTGTTACGCCAGCTGGTACGCGCACTGCCCGGGCCTCAAGGTCGTCGCGCCTTACTCGGCGGCGGACGCCAAGGGCCTGCTCAAGTCGGCAATTCGCGACGCCAACCCGGTGATCTTCCTGGAAAATGAACTCCTTTACGGGCAGAGCTTCGAGGTTCCCGATTCCGATGACTGGACCGTGCCGATCGGCAAGGCCAGGATCGCGCGGCCCGGAACCGACGTCACCATCTGCGCGTTCTCGATCATGGTCGGCAAGGCGCTGGAGGCAGCTGAAACCCTGGCAGCCGAGGGGATTTCCGCCGAGGTCATCGACCTGCGCAGCCTGCGTCCGCTGGATACCGAGACCATTGTGAATTCGGTGAAGAAGACCAACCGTCTGGTTTCGGTCGAGGAAGGCTGGGGGTTCGCCGGCATCGGTGCGGAACTGGCCATGCAGATGATGGATTCTGCGTTCGACTGGCTCGACGCACCGGTCCGGCGGGTTTGCGGTCCCGACGTGCCCATGCCTTACGCCGCCAATCTGGAAGTTCTGGCCCTGCCGCAGATCGAGCATATCGTGTCGGCGGCCAAGGATGTCTGCTATCGCGCCTAAAGGGCGACGGGGAGAAAGAGACCAATGCCGATCAATATATTAATGCCTGCGCTGTCGCCGACCATGACCGAGGGCACGCTCGCCAAGTGGCTGGTGAAAGAAGGCGATCAGGTGTCGTCGGGCGATGTGATCGCCGAGATCGAAACCGACAAGGCGACCATGGAGGTCGAGGCGGTCGAAGAAGGCACGATGGCGAAAATCGTCGTTGCCGACGGCACCGAAGGGGTCGCGGTCAATGCCGTGATCGCGATTCTTCTGGAGGAGGGCGAGGATGCCTCCGCGTTGGATGCGGCACCTGCAGCTCCGGCAGCCGCGCCTGCGAAAGCTCCCGAAGCGCCCGAAGCCGCAGCACCTGCAGCGGCACCAGCTCCGGCGCCGGCTTCTCAGGCCGCGCCTGCCGCAGACGGTAGCCGGGTTTTTGCCAGCCCGCTGGCCCGCCGGATGGCGGAGCAGGCCGGTCTCGACCTTGCGGCCATCACCGGAAGCGGTCCCAAGGGTCGGATCGTGAAAGCCGACATTGATGCCGCAGTGGCCGGGGGAACCGGCAAGGCTGCGGCTCCGGCAACGGCAACGGTAACGGCAACGGCGCCTGCCGCGGCGGCGCCGGCCGGAACCGGGCCTTCGGCGAAACGCACCGCCGATCTGCTGGAGATGGCTTACGAACTGGAACCCCTGACGGGGATGCGCCGGACCATCGCCGCGCGTCTGAGCGAGTCCAAGCAGACCGTGCCGCATTTCTATCTGACCGTCGATTGTCAGATCGACGAACTGCTCAAGGTCCGCAAGGAGCTCAACAGCCGCTCCGACGACTACAAGGTCTCGGTGAACGACTTTGTCATCCGGGCATCTGCGTTGGCGCTGAAGAAGGTCCCGGCGGCCAATGCCTCCTTCGATCCGGAAGGGATGCTGTTTTTCAAGCACGCAGACATTTCGGTGGCCGTGGCCACGCCAAACGGCCTGATTACGCCGATCATCAAGGCGGCGGAAGGCAAGGGCCTGGCGAGCATTTCCAACGAGATGAAGGATCTGGCGGCTCGCGCCCGCGACGGCAAGCTGAAGCCCGATGAGTACCAGGGCGGCAGCTTTTCGGTCTCCAACCTGGGTATGTTCGGGATCAGGGAATTCGCCGCCATCATCAATCCGCCGCAGGGCTGTATCCTGGCGGTCGGTGCCGGGGAGCAGCGTCCGGTGGTCAAGGACGGCGCGCTGGCCGTTGCCACGGTGATGAGCTGTACCCTGTCGGTCGATCACCGGGTGGTGGACGGTGCTGTAGGAGCCAAGTTCCTGTCTGCGTTCAAAAAACTGATCGAAGATCCGATCACCATGCTGCTTTAGGGGAGGTCGGGAAGAATGGCTGATACCAGCTTTGATCTTGTGGTGGTCGGTGGCGGCCCCGGTGGATACGTTGCCGCCATCCGGGCCGCGCAGCTTAAAATGAAGGTCGCGGTGGTCGAAAAGGCCCACCTGGGCGGCATCTGTCTGAACTGGGGTTGTATCCCGACCAAGGCGCTGCTGCGCTCCGCCGAGATCTATCACTACATGAAGCACGCTGCTGACTATGGCCTGTCCGCCGAAGGCATCGGCTTTGATCTGGCCAAGGTCGTCCAGCGTTCGCGCGGGGTGTCCAAGCAGCTCAACGGCGGCGTTGGCCACCTGCTGAAGAAGAACAAGGTGACGGTCTTCGACGGGGAAGCAAAGCTGAACGGGCCCGGTAAGGTGAAGGTCACCAAAGACGGCAAGCCGGTCGCGGATCTGAGCGCCAGGCACATTATCCTGGCCACCGGTGCGCGGGCGCGCTCGCTGCCGGGGCTGGAGCCGGACGGCAAGCTGGTCTGGACCTACATGGAAGCGCTGGTGCCTGACATCATGCCCAAGTCCATGCTGGTGATCGGCTCGGGCGCGATCGGAATCGAATTCGCCAGTTTCTTCCGGACTATGGGCGCCGAAGTCACCGTGGTCGAGGTGTTGCCGCGAATCCTGCCGGTCGAGGACGAGGAAATCGCCGCCCACGCCCGCAAGCAGTTCGAGAAGCAGGGCATCAGGATCATGAGCGGCGCCAGGGTGACGGGGCTGAAGAAGACCGCCAATTCCGTGACCGCGACGATTGAGGACGACAAGGGCAAGACCAGCCAGATGACCGTCGACCGGGTGATCTCGGCGGTCGGCGTGGTCGGCAATATCGAAGGCCTGGGTCTGGAAGCCACGAAGATCAAGACCGATCGCGGCTGTATTGTCGTCGACGGCTATTCCAGAACCGGCGAGCCGGGGATCTATGCCATCGGCGATGTTGCCGGGCCGCCGATGCTGGCGCACAAGGCTGAACACGAAGGCGTCATCTGCGTCGAAAAGATCGCCGGAATCCAGAACGTCCATCCGCTCGACAAGTCGAAGATCGCCGGCTGCACCTACTGCCATCCGCAGGTCGCCTCGGTCGGACTGACCGAAGCGAAGGCCAAAGAGGCCGGTCACGAGGTCAGGGTCGGGCGCTTTCCCTTCCTGGCCAACGGCAAGGCCATCGCCCTGGGCGAGCCGGAGGGACTGGTGAAAACCATCTTCGATGCCAGAACCGGCCAACTGCTGGGCGCGCATATGGTTGGCGCCGAGGTCACCGAGTTGATTCAGGGCTTTGTTGTCGCCATGGGGCTGGAAACCACCGAGGAAGAACTGATGCATACGGTCTTCCCGCATCCGACCCTCTCCGAAATGATGCATGAGTCCGTGCTTGACGCCTACGGCCGGGCAATCCATTTCTAGATCTGATGTTTATCCGTGACAGGGTTACCCTGGGAGACCGCCGGTTATGACCGTTCGAAGTGAAAGCGACAGGTTGGAAGTTTCGACAGAAACCGCCGAAAAGCGCGTCCGGCATCCGGAAAAGGCGCACAAGCCGGACAACCCCATCCGTCGCAAACCCTCGTGGATCCGGGTCAAGGCGCCGACCTCCAGGGTCTATCAGGAAACCCGCCAGATCATGCGGGACAACAAGCTCACCACGGTCTGCGAGGAAGCGGCCTGCCCGAACATCGGCGAATGCTGGTCCAGGAAACACGCCACCATGATGATCATGGGCGAGATCTGCACCCGGGCCTGTGCCTTCTGCAACGTGGCGACCGGTAAACCCAACGCGCTCGATTCCTTCGAGCCGACCAACGTCGCCGCGGCTGTGGCCAAGCTCGGCCTGCAGCATGTGGTGATCACCTCGGTCGACCGGGACGATCTGGATGACGGCGGGGCGCAGCACTTCGCCGAGGTCATTCAGGCCATCCGGGAGATGTCGCCTGATACCACAATCGAGATCCTGACCCCTGATTTCCTGCGCAAGGAAGGCGCGCTCGAAGTTGTCGTGGCGGCAAAACCGGATGTGTTCAATCACAATCTTGAAACCGTGCCGCGGCTTTATGGTGAGGTCCGCCCCGGCGCGCGCTATTTCCACAGCCTGCGCCTGCTCGATCAGGTCAAGCGGATCGATCCCACGATCTTCACCAAGTCCGGCATCATGGTCGGGCTGGGCGAGGGCAAGGAAGAGGTCCTGCAGGTCATGGACGACCTGCGTGCCGCCGACGTGGATTTTCTGACCATTGGCCAGTATCTGCAGCCAACTCCCAAACACCACGCCATCGACCGCTTCGTCACGCCCGACGAGTTCGAGCAGTACAGGAAGATGGCTTATAACAAGGGCTTCCTGATGGTGGCGTCCTCGCCGCTGACCCGCTCGTCCTATCACGCCGACGAGGATTTCAAGCAGATGCGCGACGCCCGGGAACGCAAACTGGCCGCCAACGGGTAAATCCCTCAGATCGGTCACGCTTGTCTTATACTGATCCCGGTGTCAGTGGATAGAGACAGGCGGCCTTCTGCCCGCCGTCAGCTTCCGCCAGGATGGGGTCCGTTTGCCGGCAGGCGGCCTGTGCGTCGGGACAGCGGCCGGCGAAGCGGCAGCCCGGTGGCAGGTTGATCGGGCTTGGAATCTCACCGGCGAGAGTTTCGGCAATCGGCTCGAAAAACCTGGGGGAGGCGTTCAGAAGCGCGCGCGTATAGGGATGCGCCGGTGCTTTCAGCACAGATTTCGTAGCCCCGGTCTCGACAATCCGGCCAAGATACATGACGGCAATCCGCGAACAGAGATAGCTCGCGACTGACAGGTCGTGGGTGATGAACACCAGCGTCAGGCCCATGTCGCGCTGCAGATCGCGCAGAAGATTGAGCAGCTGCGCCTGTGTCGAGACATCAAGCCCCGAGGCCGCTTCGTCGGCGACGATCACCAGCGGTTCCGCAGCCAGGGCCCGTGCGATCGCGATCCTTCGCACCTGTCCGCCGGAGAGCTGGCTCGGGTAGCGCTCGGCGATGTCGGCCGGCAGGCCAACCCGTTCGAGTAAAGCCGTGATCCGGCCCGGCACCTTGGCTTCGCTGCAGAGCTGATGGTGCCGCAAGGGCTCGGCAATCAGGTCCGTCACCCGCATGCGCGGATTGAGGGAGCCGCGCGCGTCCTGATAGATCATGGCGACTTCGCGCTGAAAGAGCCGTCGGGGATCGCCGGTCAGGCTGTCGATTTCCTGGCTGCGATAGAGCGCCCGGCCTTCGCTGGTGCTGGTCAGCCCGAGCAGGACCCGAAGCAGGGTCGACTTGCCCGATCCGCTTTCGCCGACGATCGCCAGGCTGTCCCCACGCTCGACGGTCAGGGTCACGCCGTCGAGCGCGGCGAGCTGTTGCGGGTCCGAGCGGCCCAGCAGGGACCAGCCGCCGTTGATGTTATAAACTTTCTGGGCATCCAGAAGCCGGAATAGGGTTTCGGGCTTGCTCATCCGGGATGCCAGCAGGCCACATGGCGACCTTCAAGGCTTTGCAGCGGTGGTGTAAAGGCCGCGCACTTCGCCGTCGCCCTCGGGCAACGCGGCGCGAAACGGCATCCCTGCGGCATTCCATCGAGCGACGGGATGCCGCCCACGGGCGGCGTCAGGGTCACGGTATCCAGCTCGATCACGCAGGACTTCAGTGCCTGGGTATAGGGGTGCAGGGGGCGGCGCAGGACCACATCCGCGTTGCCTCTTTCCATGACCTGGCCGGCGTAGAGAACGACAATCCGATCGCAGGTCTGGGAGGCCAGCGCGAGATCGTGAAGCACGAAGATGCAGCTGGCGCCCCGCGTGCGGGTCTGGTTAAGGATCAGCTGCATGATCTGCGCCTGAATGGTGACGTCGAGCGCGCTGGTCGGCTCGTCGGCCAGCAGCAACACCGGATTGCAGGCCAGGGCGATGGCGATCATCACGCGCTGCTGCATGCCGCCGGAGAGCTCGTGCGGGAAGGCCTTGAGGCGGGCTTCGGCATCGTTGAGACCGACGCTTTCGAGAAGTTCGATGGATCGGCGGCGGGCGTCGGGACGGCTCAGCCCGAGTAACCGGCGCAGCGGATCGCCCAGCTGCCGGCCGACGTTATAGGAGGGGTTGAGCGCAGAAGCGGCATCCTGGAAGATCATCCCGATCTGCCGGCCCCGCAGCTTCGCCCATTCGGACTCCGCGAGTTCGAGCAGGTTGCCGTGGTCGGCAAACCGGATCTCACCTGCGAGGTCGATGCCTGCGCCCTGCAGGAGGCCGATCGCCGCGAGGGCGATGGTCGACTTGCCGGCCCCGGATTCGCCCACCAGCCCCAGGGTCTCGCCCTGCATCAGCTCGAAGCTGACGTTATCGAGCACCGAGCGCCCGTTGCGCCGGAGATTGACGTTGGAAAGCCGTAAGAGCTTATCCCGCTGGACCCTGTCGATGATCGGGGGTGCTGTTTCAGCCAGTTTTGCCAGGGTGGGCGTCATTTGGAACCCGATCCGTTTGTGCGCAGCTTCGGATCGAAGCGTTCCCGGACCCCGTCGCCCACAATGCTGAGGGCAATCAGCAACAGCGCCAGGGCGGCGCCCGGCACGCCGGACATCCAGGGAGCGAAGCTGACAAAGGCCCGGCCTTCGGAGATCATCAGTCCCCAGTCCGGCGTCGGCGGCACGACACCGATGCCAAGGAACGACAGTCCGGAGGAAACCAGAATAGCCTCGCTGATCCTTACCGTGGCCTGAACCGACAAGGGAAAGATCACGTTGGGCAGGATATGGCGCCAGACAATTCTCAAACGATTGATGCCCATCAGTCCGGCCGCCTCGACGAAACCCTGGGCGCGCACCTGCAGCACGTCGGCGCGGACCGTCCGCGCGAAGGGGCCGATCAGCGCGATACCGACAGCGTAGACGACCTTGTCGACCCCTTGCCCCAGAATGGCGATGAAGGCGATGGCCATGACCAGCGAAGGCAGGGCGAGGAGGGCATCGACAATCCGCATCAGTACCCACTCGAGCGCACCGCCGATCAAACCCGCAGCGAGTCCCACCGCGAGTCCCCCGAGGGCGCCAATCAGTACGGCGCCGAAGCCGATCAGAAAAGCGTAGCGGGTTCCGTGGATGACCCGGGAAAGCAGATCCTGCCCGAAGGAATCGGTGCCGAACCAGTGGCTCGCGCCGGGCGGCGCCATGAATGCCGCACTGTCCTGAAACGTCGGCGAATAAGGGGCTACAAAAGGTGCGAAGATCGCAGCGGCCAGAAACCCCAGGGTCACGATGGCAGACGCGGCAAAAAACGGGCTGCCACGGAACAGGCGAAGCAAGCCGGCTATAAGCTGTCGGACGGCCGGGTTTCTGTTTCGCGAGGGAATATCGATCGCCGTCATGTCAGCGCGGCCTGAGACGCGGGTCAAGGACCGGGTAGAGCAGGTCGACCAGGAGGTTCATCAGAATGAACAATCCACCGGTCATCATCACCCCGGCCTGCACGATGCCGTACTCCCGGTTGAGCACTCCGTTGGTGATCATCTGCCCGACGCCGGGAAGCGAGAATACGGTCTCGGTAAGGACAGCGCCCTGCAGCAATGTCCCCAGCTGCAGCCCGAGGACCGTCACCAGCGGCATCAGCACGTTGCGCATCGCGTGCAACCAGATTACCCGCCAGTTCGGCTCGCCACGGGCCCGCGCGGCGGCGATGTAGGGCTGCTCCAGGACCTCGACCAGATTGGCGCGGGTCAGGCGGACAATCATGGCCATGAAATAGGTGCTCAGGGTGATCGCCGGCAGGATCATGTGGTAAACGCCGCCCCGGAAGTCCTCCCAGGGGGGCACAAATCCCATGGTCGGGAACCACCCGAAATAGGCGCCGAAGATCCAGATCAGCAGGATACCGAGGTAAAAACTCGGGAAGGCGGTCCCGGTCAGCGCAAAGGCCGCGGCGCCTGCATCCCAGACAGTATCCTTTCTGATGGCCGACAACACGCCCAGCGGGACTCCGATCAGGATGGCCAGTCCAAGAGCGGACACGGCCAGGGTCAGGGTCACCGGCAGGGCCTCGACGAAGGCGTACTGGAAAATCGGCGCCCGGCTCACATAGGACGTGCCCCAGTCTCCCTGCACAAACTTCACGATCCACAGGACGTATTGCTCCACGGCCGGACGATCCAGACCCAACTCCATGATCAGCGACCTGTGCGCCTCCGGGGAGTATTCCGTTCCCAGCATGAGCTCGATCGGATCGCCCGGCGCCAGCTTCAGCAGGCTGAAGCTGGCAACCGAGACGACCAGAAGGACAATTGCCGTCTGAAGGACTTTCTGCAGGGCCTGAAACAGCATTACCCCAGGCTCACCGTATGCAGGTTCAGGCTGTCGGCCGGAATGTATTCGAAGCCGCTGATCTTTTTGCTCAGCACCTTGTAAACCGGCATGTGCGAGGTGATGGCAATCGGCGCCTCGTCCATCAGAACGTCTTCCGCCTTGTAATAGAGTTCCCGGCGGGAGGGGATATCCAGAACCACCTGAGCATCCTCGACCAGTTTGTCGAACTCCGCGTTTTTCCAGCCCGGATAGTTCCACTTCGCGGTGCTGTGGTACTCGGGAAAGAGCGTCTCGTCCGGATCCAGATCGGCCACCCAGTTCAGGTCGAACATGTCGAAATTGCCGCTGTTGCGCCGGCTGACCCAGGCCGCCCGCTCCATCAGCTCGAGTTTTGGCCTGATCCCGATCTGCTCCAGCATCGGCAGAATGGTCTGTGCGACGCGGGTGCCATAAACCCCCTGTTCGGACATGATATAGACCGGCTCGATCACGTCCTGGTTCCTGGCCTTGGCACGGAAAGCTTTCGCCTTGTCCATATCGAAGCTCTGTCCACGGCCGCTGGCCGCGATTTTGGCGTCGAAAAACCCGGTCATGGGCGGTGAGATCGGACTGTGGGCCTCAATCCCTTCGCCGAAGAAGGCCTGTTTGATCAGGGCCTGACGGTCGATCGCGAAGGAAACGGCACGGCGCAGATTCACATCGTCGAAGGGGGCGGCACGGCAGTTCATGGCAATATAGGAGTAGTTGCCCTCGATCTCGCCGTAGACCTTGACGTTCGGGTTGGCTTTCATCTGCGGGACGAACTGGAGCGGACAGAGGCTCATGCCGTCGATCTGGCCGGACATCATCGCCGCGACCGCGGCGGAAGCCTCCTTCATGATCAGAATGGTCACCTTGTCGAGCTTGGGCAGGCCAGGTTCGAAGTAGTCCGGGTTCTTCTCGAGCACGATCGAGTCGTCCTCGCGCCAGCTGACGAACTTGAAGGGTCCGGTACCGACCGGGTTGCGACCGAAGTCCTTGCCGTACTTTTCGACCGCTGACTTCGAGACGATGGTTCCGGCGCGCCCGACACTGCCGGTCAGCGCAACCGGAAGAAAGGCATAGGGCTGCTTGAAGTTCAGCTTCACGGTCAGCGGGTCAATGACCTCAATGCTGTCGAGCTGGGTCAGCTTCCAGGCGTGCGGAGACTTTGGCTCGCCGTAGGCCACGCGCTCCAGGCTCCATTTCACGGCTTCGGCATCGCAGACGTCCCCGTTGTGGAATGTGACCCCGTCGCGCAGCTTGAAGAGATGTGTCTTGTCGTCGAGCAGTTCCCACGAAGTGGCGAGGTCCGGGACGAAGGAGACTTTCTCGCCGTCGTAGGTCACCTTCAGGAGGCCGTTGTAGATGTTATTGTGAACCTTGACCGCGCCGAGGAACCCGGTGAAGTGCGGATCGAGCGTGTCGATGAAGTCGGTCCATGCCAGCTTGATTTCTCCCCCGGCCGCGGCGCGGGCGCGCGGCGAAAGACTGAGAGAGGAGGCGACGACCGCTGTAGCGCCGAGCCCCTGCAGAACATTCCGCCGGCTGAATAGTGTGCCCAGCCGTGCGGCCAGGATCTTCTTGTGATCGATTTCTGTCATAGCTACCTCCTGGTTCAACCCTGTAAGGACCATCTTGAATCCTCTTTTTGAGTCGGGAAGTAGCAAGTGCCATGCCAGCGAAGATTGATGAAATTTCATCAATCTTTACAATGTTTTAAGAATTCATTCTGGGTGAGTTGGGAAAACCCGTGTTGAGCAGTTAGTGTGCAGCGCAGCATTTTGTGCTTACGATTCGGGCACCTCAAAGCGCAGATTGATGTCCGGTCCCGGCGCTCCGGACGGGCTCTGTCAGGCTGTGTCGCAAATGTTCGCTGACCCGACGTTCCGCTTTGGTTCGGACGCCGTGTCGGCGCCTGCGCGATGACGGTGCTGAGATGCCGATTTCCGTTTCTCCTCCGCTCAAAGAAAAACGGGCAGGGACTTTAGAATTGGGTGTGCTGCGGCGCTGTAGCTGTGGTAACACCGGCGCTCATGCCATATAAAATAATACAATCGTATGCCGACGCACGCTGAACAGCGGGTCCTCCCCTATACGCCGGAACAACTCTATTCGCTGGTTGCGGATGTCGAGAACTATCCGGAGTTTTTGCCCTGGTGCGTTGCCGCGCGGATCCGCGAGCGGCGTGAGGATCTGATCGTTGCCGATCTGGTGATCGGCTTTCGCATGATCCGGGAACGCTTTACCAGCAAGGTCGCGCTCGATCCGGTGGCGCTGAAGATCCACGTCACCTACGCCGAAGGACCGTTCAGATATCTGAACAACCACTGGCGCTTCAAGGAACATCCCGAGGGCTGCGAAATCGATTTCTATGTCGATTTCGAGTTCAAATCACGGCTGCTGCAAAAGATGATCCAGCCTCTGTTCCACGAAGCGGTGCGCCGCATGGTGGCGGCTTTTGAATCACGTGCGGTGGCGCTCTACGGCCGCAAGCCGAGGGTTGGCGGCTAGATCGGATCCGGTGATCTGATCTGACCATATGATCGTGAGCGGATCTGCTTCAGGCGAAGCCTCCGCTGCTGCGAATTCATCCTATGCTTTTGGAGAAAAGCCCGTAATAGAGCGCCGCATGCATGATCGCGAGGTTGATGATGTTGAAGCAGCTGTGCGCAACCGCGGCGACCAGCGCCGATCCGCTTTTTTCCTTCAGGATCGCCAAAAGTGCGCCAACCAGCGACAGGGCCGGGATCAGGAAGGGAATTCCGTGCAGAACCGCAAAGAATACCGATGATATGGCGATCGCCCAGGCGAGCGACATCCGGGTGCGCAGCCATCCGTAGAGCAAACCTCTGAAGGCGATTTCCTCGACGATGGGAACCAGAATGCCGGCGATCAGCAGGCTGGCGGCAAACAGAAAAATGGAGAGGCCGCCGCTGGCAAAGAGGTCGTATTGAGGGTTGTGAAAGCTTTCCGGCGAGAAGCTCTGCGCAAAGACGTTGATGAAGATCACCGCGGGGACGGCCAGAATCCCTAAAACCGCCGCCCGGAACACCCAGACTCTCGTGCTGAGGACAACGCCCAGGTCGGCCAGGCGCAGCCCGCGGATTTTGATAAAGACAATATAGATCGTTCCCAGAAGAACGGCCGAGTGCGTGATCAGGAACCAGAGACCGCCGAAGAGGACCGAATTTCGGGGTTCGCCGCCAGCCAGCTGCCCGGGCTCTGCCACCTCCAGGAACAACGACGGCAGCAGTCTCTGCGCCAAGAGGCTGACAGCCAGTATCAGAAGCAGATCGGTAAAGGGGATGTCCTGAAGCGGTCCGGGCCTGAGTCCGGCCGATTGTCCGCCGCCCGGTCCTCTGCCGCCCGGTCCTCTGCCGCCCGGTCCTCTGCCAAAGGGGGCGTTGTCTCCCGATTGTCGATTTTCCGGCAGCCTTGTGGGGAAGGGCATGACGCTCTACTGCCCGGCCGTCGGCTGGAGCGCAAGCGCGGCCAGACCGGCCAGGGCGGCGTCGAGCGTTGCCCGGCGGACTTCGCTCCGGCTACCCGGAAAATCATGCCTGCGGGCTGTTGCCGCTGCGCCGCGGCGGCAGAGCCCGATGAAGACGAGACCCACCGGCTTGTCTGCGCTGCCACCGCCGGGTCCGGCGATGCCGGTCACCGAAACCGCCAGCTCGGCACGGGAGTTTTCCAGCGCGCCCAGAACCATCGCTTCGGCCACTTCGGCACTGACTGCGCCATGGGCCGCCAGGATCGTCTCGGGGACGTCGAGCAGCTCGGTTTTCGCTGCGTTCGAATAGGTGACGAAGCCCCGGTCCACCACGTCCGACGACCCGGCGATTTCGGTCAGGCAGGCGGCAATCAGTCCGCCCGTACAGGATTCGGCCGTTGCGATGTGCAGGTTTGCCCGGCGGCAGGTCTCCAGCAGTTTTTCGGCGGTGTCGAGCAGATCGGGTGGAAACAAGGTTTTACTCCAGAAGCCAGGCGAACGCGGCGAGCGCGGCCCCGGCATAGACTGCCGCGAGAATGTCATCGGCCATGATGCCGAATCCGCCTTTCAGCTTTCGGTCCGCCAGATTGACCGGCCAGGGCTTGACGATATCGAACAGGCGAAACAGCAGAAATCCCAGCAGAGTGTAAGCGATATTGAATTCGGAGGCGATGGCGACGGGCACCAGCGTCAGCCACTGGCCCGCGACCTCGTCGACCACGACCGAGCCCGGATCCTCGAGGCCCAGACGCCGGGAATAAAGCGCGCTGGCCCAGATTCCAATCAGGAACACGACAGCGGCCGCGGCGCCCAGAAGCCAGGGACCACCAGCCCAGGCCAGGGCGGCGGCGAAGGGCAGGGCGGCCAGTGATCCCCAGGTGCCCGGCATCTTCGGCAGCAGACCACTGCCCAGCCAGGTGGCGATCAGGGCGGCGGGGTGAAACGGCGACAGCGGCATCGTATCCGGACCGGGGGAAGAAGCATGTGGCGGGGAAGGTGAGGTCATTGGCGGCTATGCGTCCGCTTCGCCGGAAGACGGCGCGGGCAGCATGAGGGTCGCCGTGGCCTGAGCGGCAATACCTTCGCCCCGTCCGGTGAAGCCGAGTCGTTCGGTGGTGGTTGCCTTGACGTTGATCCGCTCCGGCGCGCAACCCAGAATTTCGGCGACGCGTTGACGCATCCGCTCACGGTGCGGGCCGACCTTGGGGGCTTCGCAGATCAGGGTGACGTCGCAGTGAACGAAGCGTCCGCCGCGCGCCGTGACCAGATCCATCGCATGACGCAGGAAGCGGGCGGAATCCGCGCCTTTCCACTGCGGGTCGGAGGGCGGGAAATGCTGGCCGATATCGCCGGCCGAAAGGGCGCCCAGGATGGCGTCGGTCAGTGCGTGCAGACCGACATCGGCATCCGAATGGCCCAACAGTCCGGCACTGTGCGGAATTTCGATGCCACAGAGCGTCACGGCGTCGCCTGCGCCAAAGCGGTGGACATCGAAGCCGTTGCCGGCCCGGGTCTCCAGGGCGGAGCTGTTCAGCCAGCGCTCCGCGCGATCCAGGTCTTTCGCTGAGGTCACCTTGAATGTCTCCGTCGCGCCTTCGACCAACTTTACCCTGTGTCCGGCTGCCTGCGCCACCGCGGCGTCGTCGGTCAGTTCGATGCCGGCGTTGTTCGCGGCCAGTTCGCGGTGCGCCGCGAGGATCTCGGGAAAGCGGAAACCTTGCGGTGTCTGCGCGCGCCAGAGGCCCGCGCGCTCGACGGTCTCCGTGATCTTGTCCGACTGGCTGCGCTTGAGCGTATCGACCACAGGCAGCGCCGCAATGGCGCCGATGTCTTCGTCCAGTGCGTCAAGTACGGCATCGATGAGCGCCCCGGGAACGAAGGGGCGGGCGGCATCGTGAATGAGTACCCTTTTCGGAGACTGATTCGCCAGTCTTTCGAGGCCGAGACGAACCGATTCCTGCCGGGTGGCGCCGCCGGGAACCGGTTCCGGAAGTTTCAGGCCGCCGAGGGCCTGTTCGTACAGCGGTCTGTCGTCGGGATGAATGACAACCAGAATTTCATCGATGCCGGAATGCCGGCGAAAGCTGTCAATGGCGTGGCGCAGAACCGGCCGGCCGGCCAGCATCGCATACTGCTTGGGAATCTCGCCGCCAAAGCGATGGCCGCGTCCGGCGGCGACGATCAGGGCAGATGTACCCGTCATAAAATGCTGTTCCTTACAGTCTTCGCCACAGGAGTCTCTCCCGGGTCACGCTGCCCCGGGTCACGCTGGGCCGTCCGGGAAAATGCAGTCTCATCCGGGCGCGACACTAGAGTCTCCTGTTGTCGACGCCAAGAGGTGATATACAGATCGCCATGATCAGTAACCCGCTTCTCAACCTCTCCGCAGCCCTTGCGCTGGTGCCGGTCACGATCGCCGCCTATCGCACGGCCACGCCTCGCCCGAACCCGATTTTCTGGGCGACCTTGCTGGTCGCGGTTGCCGGGCCCGGCGTTCTGGTCCTGACGGAACTGGTAAAGGGGGCGTGGAATGGCGGATTCAGTCTGGCGCTCTGGATTACGGTTGCCGCAAGTATCTGGCTCTTTGCCCTGGTGACGCTCACGGCGCGGGAGGCCTGGCGGATTACACCGCTTCTGGTCCCCTATCTGGTCCTGCTGTCGCTGCTGGCAATGGCCTGGAGCAGCGTTTCCAGCGCAACGCTCCTGTCCGCTGAGGTGGATTTCTGGCTCAGGTTTCATATCGCGGCATCGGTCGGTACCTATGGCCTTTGCACCATTGCCGCCACCACCGGTGTCGCGGTCTATATCAAGGAACGCGAACTCAAACGCAAGCAGACGTCACGGCTGGGCCGACTGCTGCCATCGGTGGCCGATGCGGAGAGACTGCAGTTCAGATTGCTCGCCGTGTCCGAGCTGGTGCTCCTGCTCGGCATCCTCAGTGGCATGGCCCGGGGCTACACCGCCGAGGGACATTTTCTGTCGTTGGATCACAAGACCCTGCTGTCGGCTCTGGCATTCGTTGTGATCGGGGTTCTGCTCGCGGTGCAGTGGCGCAGCGGTCTTTACGCCAGACAGGCCGCACGGGCGGTGCTGATAGCCTACCTGCTGCTGACCCTGGCCTATCCCGGTGTTAAATTCATTCTTGATGTCGTGCTCGCCTGAAAAATCCGGCGCTTTTCATTTTTAGTTTCCAGTTTCCTCAGGTTTTCCGGGGTTAATGACAGGCTGCCGATCGGGTTTTGATGACGTCCGGTAAAAAATCTGTTGGCTTCTTGTCTGCGAGTGGGTAGAAAATAGCCCATCGATTAGGCAACTAAGGAACATGCCTAAATTATGAGCATTTCACTCGGCGACATCGTAATCGAGGATCCGGTCGTTCTGGCGCCGATGTCGGGTGTGACGGATATGCCGTTCCGCCGACTGGTCAAGAGAATGGGCGCCGGTCTTGTGGTCTCGGAGATGATCGCCAGTCAGGCGATGATCCGCGAAACCCGCGACTCCATGAAAATGTCGAGCAACTGCGCCGAAGAATTTCCCATGGCAGTACAGCTGGCCGGCTGCGACCCCGAGGTCATGGCGGAGGCGGCGCGGCTGAACCAGGATCGCGGCGCGGCGATCATCGACATCAATTTCGGGTGCCCGGTGAAAAAGATCGTCAATAAATTCGCCGGCTCGGCGCTGATGCGCGAAGAGCGGCTGGCAGCCCGGATACTGGAGGCGGTGGTGAAGGCGGTCTCGATCCCGGTGACCATGAAGATGCGTACGGGATGGGACGAAACCAGCAGAAATGCGCCGGATTTCGCCAGGATGGCCGAATCCAGCGGCATCCGGATGATCACGGTTCACGGGCGGACGCGGTGCCAGATGTACGGCGGCAACGCTGACTGGGCCTTCGTGCGGCAGGTCAAGGACGCGACCCGGCTGCCGGTGATTGTCAACGGTGATATCGAGAGCCTGGAGGATGTGACCGCGGCGCTTGCGCAGTCCGGTGCGGATGGTGTGATGATCGGCCGTGGGGCCTATGGGCGCCCGTGGTTCCCGAATCAGGTCATCCGGTTTCTCAGAAACGGCGAGCGCCTGCCGGATCCTTCGGTGGCCGAGCGGCGGGACGTGCTGCTGGAACATTATGAGGCACTGCTTGAGCACTACGGGACACGCACGGCGGTTCAGTTGGCCCGCAAGCATATTGCCTGGTATTGCAAGGGGTTGGCGCGCAGCGCTGAGTTTCGCGTCTCGATAAATCGTGAGAGCGACCCGGAGCGGGTTAAAATCCTGATCCGTGACTATTTCACGGCGCAGTGTGAAGAGGTGGCGGCATAATGGTTGGCCTGTCTGATGGAATGCTGCCCGGTGCAGGTCTTGCGGCATCCGGGATGGCGCAGGTGAAAAAGCTTCGAAAACGCTTTTCCGGGCCGGAAATGGACCCCGGCATGATCCTGAACGCGCTTGCGGAACCGATCTTCGTGGTCGACAGGAACGGCTGCATTTCTTACGCCAATCTGGCGGCCGAGCAGTTTTTTGACATCAGCGCAACCACGCTGCTGGGGCGGCCGCTGAACGAAATCCTGCCGTCCGACAGTCCGGTTTTTTCCCTGATCGAGCATGTGCGCGCTGGTGGCCAGTCGGTGTCCGAATACGGCGTGACCATCGAAACGCCGAAAATCGGCTCGCATTTCGTTTCGATCGAGGTGTCCGCCGTGACGGACACGCCCGGCGCCGTGGCGATTTCGATCCAGGAACGCTCGATCGCGCGCAAGATCGACCATCAGCTGGTACACCGCAACGCGGCCCGCTCGGTGACCGCCATGGCCGCGATGCTGGCGCATGAAGTCAAGAACCCGCTGTCGGGTATTCGTGGCGCGGCCCAACTTGTCGAACAGAACGCCGGCCCCGAAGACCGCGAACTGACGCGCCTGATCTGCGATGAAACCGATCGTATCGTTGCTCTGGTGCAACGGATGGAGATGTTCTCGGATGAACAGCCCCTGGTGCGCACGCCGGTCAATATTCACGAGGTCCTGGGGCATGTCCGTCTTCTGGCCCAGAGCGGCTTCGCCCGCGGTGTCCGCTTTGTCGAGACCTATGATCCTTCTCTGCCGCCGGTGTACGGCAATCGGGACCTTCTGGTTCAGGTTCTGCTCAATCTGGTGAAGAACGCTGCCGAGGCCCTGCCGAAGGAAGAAGGCGAAATTATCCTCTCAACCCGTTTCCAGCAGGGTGTGCGCCTGACCGTGCCGGGTAGCCGTACCCGGGTGGAGTTGCCGCTGACGGTTTCCGTCACAGATAACGGTTCGGGTATTCCCGAAGATCTCAAATCGCACCTTTTCGATCCCTTCGTGACCGCCAAGGCCGGTGGAACCGGGCTGGGACTGGCGCTGGTTGCCAAGATCATTGGCGATCATGGCGGCGTCATAGAGTTCGAGAGCGAGCCCCGCAAGACGGTGTTTAAGATGATGTTACCTCAGGCGCCCAAGGAGGCTCGGGCATGATGCGCACCGGAAATATTCTTATTGCCGACGATGACCGGGCAATCCGCACTGTGCTTTCGCAGGCGCTGGGGCGGCAGGGTCATACGGTTCAGACGACTGGAAATGCCTCGACGCTCTGGCAGTGGGTGACGGACGGTCTGGGCGATCTGGTGATCACCGATGTGATAATGCCTGATGAAAACGGCCTGGATCTGATCCCGAGAATCAAGAAAATCCGTCCGAATCTCCGCGTGATCGTCATGTCGGCACAGAATACGCTGCTGACGGCGGTCAAGGCGACGGAACGCGGCGCATTCGAGTATCTGCCGAAGCCTTTCGATCTGCGTGAGCTGGTGAGTGTCGTCGAGCGGGCTCTGTCCGAGCCGCAGGGCAGCACGACCTCCGCGGATCTCAGCGCCCAGCTTGAGGAGGAGCGCCTGCCGCTGATCGGCCGCTCGCCGGCGATGCAGGAGATTTACCGGGTTCTGGCCCGGCTCATGGGCACCGACCTGACGGTGATGGTCTACGGCGAATCCGGTACGGGCAAGGAACTGGTCTCGCGGGCGCTGCATGACTATGGAAAACGCCGCCATGGCCCGTTCGTTGCCATCAATATGGCGGCCATTCCGCGTGAATTGATCGAAAGCGAGCTCTTCGGGCACGAAAAGGGCGCGTTTACCGGCGCGGCCAGCCGCTTTGCCGGCCGTTTCGAGCAGGCCAGCGGCGGCACCCTGTTCCTGGACGAGATCGGTGATATGCCGCTGGAAGCGCAGACCCGCCTGCTGCGGGTGCTGCAGGAAGGCGAGTACACGACGGTTGGCGGCCGGACTCCGATCAAGGCCGACGTCAGGATCGTCACCGCGACTCACCGCGATCTGCGCCAGATGGTCCGGCAGGGCCTGTTCCGGGAGGATCTCTATTACCGGCTGAACGTGGTGCCGATCCGGCTTCCGCCGCTGCGCGAACGCAGCGAGGACATTCCCGAACTTGTGCGCCATTTCTTTGCCCAGGCGCAGGAGGAGGGCTTGCCGGGCAAGTCTGTCGATACCGATGCGCTTGAGGATCTGAAGCGTTATCGCTGGCCCGGCAACGTGCGCGAGCTCGAGAATGTCGTCCGCCGGCTTGTCGCCCTGTACAGTCAGGAACTGATCACCCGCGATATCGTCCGCGCGGAATTGAGCGATGTGGCCGCCGCCGAAGAGATCTCCGGGACAGCGGCCGACGAGTCGCTGGGAGACGCCGTCGAGCGGCATCTGCGCGAATACTTTCTGGCGCATGAGGATTCGCTTCCGGCCTCCGGACTCTATGAACGGATTCTGCACGAGGTCGAGCGGCCTTTGATAGAACTTTCGCTTTCCGCGACCCGTGGTAATCAGATCCGCGCCGCCAAGCTGCTCGGCGTTAACCGCAACACTTTACGTAAAAAAATCAGAGATCTGGACATTCAGGTGGTTCGCGGCGTTAAGTAGCGCATAAAATTTGCGGAACTGAAGACGACTCCCTTTGGGGGAGGCAAAGCGACTGCTGGTATGGCGGCTGAGTTGAGCACTACGACATCGCAGGATGAACCCGAAGCGGCAGGGGGAACGACTATGGCTTCCACTGTCGATTCGGCACCCGACGATAGCGGCGCCGCGACCAAAAGCCCACCGGCGGGCAGTCCGCCGCCCGGCGACCCGGCGGCGGGGCAACTTCAGACCCAGGCCTGGACGCGCCGATTCGTGTTGTGGGCGCATCGCAATAATCTCGAGCGCAAGGTTGCCTTCTTTCTGCTGGTCGCGGCGATTGCCTCCGGCTCAGCCACCTTTGCCGCCGTCACCGACAATCTGCCGGTTACGCTTGATCCTCTCTCGGTCCTGCTGCTTCTCAATCTCGATCTGATCCTTCTGCTGGGGCTGAGCGCCCTGATCGCCCGGCGGCTGGTGATCATCTGGACAGCCCGCCGCCGCGGACTGGCCGGTGCGCGCCTGCATGCCCGGCTGGTCGGTCTTTTCAGTCTGGTCGCGGTGATGCCGACCATTATCGTCGCGACCCTTTCCTTCATTCTTTTCGATTTCGGTTTGCAGGGCTGGTTCAGCGACCGGGTCAGTACGGCGGTCAAGGAGTCCTTCGCGGTGGCGGACGCCTATCTCGAGGAACACCGGCAAACCATCGGTGCCGACGTGATCGCGATGGCCCAGGACATCAGCCGCGAAGGCAGTGCCGTTGCCTACAACCCGCAGCGCCTGAACCAGGTTTTGAGTGCCCAGGCGGCCTTGCGCTCCCTGACCGAGGCGATGATCGTCGATTCGTCGCAGCGGGTACTGGCCCGGGCCGGTTTCAGCCTTTTGCTGGACTTTGATCCCGAGGTGCCCGCCTGGGCGCTCCGCCGGGCCAGTGAGGGGGAAATCGTCATCCTGACCTCGCCGACCGACGACCGGGTCCGTGCACTGGTGCGCCTGGATACCATCAGCGACACCTATCTCTATGTCGGCCGCCTGATCGACCCTCGGGTGCTGGGGCATATCGACAGAACCCAGGGGGCCGTGCGGCTCTACGAGGATCTGGAAGGCAAACGCTCCGGTCTGCAGCTGACCTTCACCGCTATTTTCCTGGTTGTCGCGCTGATGCTGCTGCTGGCGTCGATCTGGGTCGGCCTGGCCTTTGCCAATCAGCTGACGGTGCCCATCGGACGCCTGATCGACGCCGCCGGACGGGTGAGTGAAGGCGATCTTTCGGTACGGGTTCCCGATCAGGACAACCGGGATGAGATCGGCAGTCTGGCGCGTGCCTTCAACCGGATGACCGGAGAGATCAAGAGCCAGCAGGACGCCCTGCTCGACGCGAACCGGAAACTCGACGAACGCAGCCGTTTTATCGAAGCGGTGGTGGGCGGCGTGTCGGCCGGTGTGCTCGGCCTGGACGTCGATGGGAACATCACCCTGGTAAACAAAACCGCCGGCATCCTGCTCGAGCGCCCGGAGGAAGAGCTGTCGGGCAGGAATATCGGCGAAGTCATCGAGGGTATCGATGAGATGATCGGCAGCGCCCGCAGGCGGCCGCACCGGCGCAGCGAGCGCCAGATCACGCTGACCCAGTCCGGCGGCCGGATCAGCACGATCATGGTTCGCGTGGTGGCGGAGCAGGACGAACAGGGCGTGAACGGCTTTGTCGTCACGCTGGACGACATCAGCGAGCTGCTGTCCGCCCAGCGCAAGGCCGCCTGGTCCGACGTCGCGCGGCGGATTGCGCATGAAATCAAGAACCCGCTCACCCCTATTCAGCTGGCGGCTGAACGTCTCAAGCGGAAGTATCTGAAAGAGATCACCAGCGATCCGGAAACCTTTGTGATCTGTACCGACACCATTGTCCGGCAGGTCGAGGATATCGGGCGCATGGTTGACGAATTTTCCTCCTTCGCGCGGATGCCGAGTCCGGAGGTCGAGGACGTGGATCTTCAGTCTCTGGTCGAGCAGGCGGTGTTCCTGCAGCAGACCGCCCATCCGGAAACCGACTATTCGATTGAAAGCGACGACGCGAGCATGGTCACCAGCTGCGACCGCCAGCAGATTAACCGGGCCCTGACGAACCTGCTGATGAACGCAGAGGAGGCGATCGAGGGCCGGCAGGAGGCGGTCGAAGAGGGGGAAGACTACCCGAAAGGGGAGATCAGGCTGCGCCTGCAGGATCTTCCCGAGGGGCTGGTGATCGAGATTGACGACAACGGCAAGGGATTGCCGGATGTTGCGCGCGAGCGTCTGACCGAACCCTATGTGACAACGCGCAAAAAAGGCACAGGTCTTGGACTGGCGATTGTAAAGAAAATTATGGAAGATCACGGGGGCAGTCTGGGGCTGCAGGACGCGCCGGGGCAGGGTACGAGGGTGCGGCTGGTTTTTCCGCGCAGCGAGGAGACCGCGACATTTGAAGGTGAAGAAGGTGCGGCTGGCATTCTGTCCGGGGAAGACCGCTCTGCCGGGAAAATTGGTTAGGACTTAACAGCGAATGGCCCGCGATATCCTGATTGTCGACGACGAGTCGGACATCCGCCTGCTGATCACCGGCATTCTTTCCGACGAGGGTTATGAGACCCGCGAGGCGGCCAACAGCGACGGCGCGCTGGAAGCGTTGCGGGCGCGGCGTCCGAATCTGGTGATCCTGGACATCTGGCTGGACAACAGCAAACTCGACGGCCTGCAGCTGCTCGAGGTGATCAAGCGCGAGCATCCCGGCGTGCCGGTCGTGATGATCTCGGGGCACGGCACGATTGAGACCGCGGTGAAGGCCATCAACTGGGGCGCCTACGATTTCATCGAAAAGCCCTTCAAGTCCGATCGTCTGCTTCTGATCCTCGAACGGGCGATCGAGGCGGCCCAGCTGCGCAGCGAGAATGCGGAGCTGCGTTTGCGCGCCGGACGGCAGTCGGAACTGATTGGCGATTCACCGGCGATCAACCAGATTCGCAACGCGATCTTCAAGGTCGCGCCCACGGGCAGCCGGGTGCTGATCACCGGCCCCGCCGGTGCCGGCAAGGAAGTCGTGGCCAGGCTGATTCACGATCAGTCCCGCCGCAGCAACGCACCTTTCATTGCCATGAACTGCGCGACCATGCATCCGGACCGGCTTGAGGTTGAACTTTTCGGGACCGAAGTCGAAGCGGATCCCTCTCAGAACCTGAATGTGGGGACCTTCGAATCGGCCCACGGCGGCACGCTTCTGCTGGACGAGGTCGCGGACATGCCTCTGGAAACTCAGGGCAAGATCGTCCGGGTTCTTCAGGAACAGTCGTTCGAGCGGGTCGGCGGCAACCGTACGGTCGAGGTCGATGTTCGTGTCATCGCGGCGACCAACCAGGATTTGCCGCAACTCATTGCCGAAGGGCGTTTTCGCGAAGACCTTTATTACCGGCTGAACGTGGTCCCGCTGGCGGTGCCGGCCCTGCGTGAGCGCAGAGAGGACATCCCGGCGCTGGTCAGCCACTTCATGACCAGCGCGTCCGGTGCTACCGGTCTGCCGGTCCGGGCCGTGTCCGATGACGCCATGGCGGCATTGCAGGCGCACGACTGGCCCGGAAACGTCAGGCAGCTGCGCAATGTCATCGACTGGATTCTGATCATGGCGGTCGGCAATTCGAGCGAAGTCGTGCGGGCCGATATGTTGCCGGCGGAAATCAGTAAAATCAGCCCGAACAGCTTTACCGAAGACAGCGGCTCCGAGATTATGTCCCTGCCGCTGCGCGACGCCCGGGAAATATTCGAGAGAAAGTACCTCGAGGCCCAGGTAACCCGTTTCGGTGGAAATATATCGCGCACGGCAAGTTTTGTTGGTATGGAACGCTCGGCACTGCATCGCAAGCTGCGCTCGCTGGGGATAAGTTCCACTGAGCGCCAGTGACCGGTCGTCGGGAGTCTGATGGTCCACGTTTTTCCGGTGAACAGCGTGAATCAGCCTCTGCTTAAACGGGTTAGAGGCCGGACCGGGCTTTTTTTAATGGGTAGGCCTGACCGGTCGGTCGGGCTCTAAGGCGAATAGATGAAAGTTTTGATCTGTGGCGCGGGCCAGGTGGGCTTCAATATCGCGCGCTATCTTTCCGGCGAAAATGCCGACATCACGGTGATCGATCAGTCGCCAGAGCTGATTCGCAAGATCTCGGATTCTCTCGATGTGAAAGGCCTGGTCGGCTTTGCCTCGCACCCGGACGTGCTTGAGGCCGCCGGTGCACCGGATGCGGATATGGTCATCGCGGTGACCTATGCCGACGAAGTGAATATGGTGGCCTGCCAGATCTGCCATTCGATCTTCGAAGTGCCGACCAAGATCGCCCGGGTCCGGCATCAGGCTTATTTATCACCGGTCTGGTCGGATCTCTTCAGCCGCGACAACATGCCGATCGACGTGATCATTTCCCCGGAAATCGAGGTTGCACGGGCGATCGAACGGCGCCTGCAGGTGCCCGGCGCCTTTGACGTCCATCCTCTCGCCGACGGCAAGGTGAGCATGATCGGTGTCCGCTGCACGGCGGAAACGCCGATCCTGAACACACCGCTGCGGCAGCTGACCGCGCTGTTCCCCGATCTTCAAATGGTCATCGTCGGGATCTGGCGCGATGGCCGCGGTTTTGTGCCCACCCCCGATGACGATCTTCGGCCCGGCGATGACGTCTATTTCGTGCTGGAAAATTCACACCTGCTGCGGGCGATGGCGGTTTTCGGGCATGAAGAGAAGGAAGCCCGCAGGGTTGTCATTATCGGGGGCGGCAACATCGGTCTCAACCTCGCGACGGCGATGGAGAAGAACCATCCTCAGGTCTCGATGAAGCTGATCGAAGTCGACAAGCGCCGGGCCGAACAGGTGGCGCAGCAGCTCGAGCGGACCGTGGTGATCCACGGCAGCGCCCTGGACACGGAAATTCTGGAAGAGGCCAACATCATGGCCGCCGACACCGTCGTTGCCGTTTCAAACGATGACGAGGTCAACATCCTTGCGTCCCTGCTGGCCAAACGCCACGGCTGCAAGCGCGCGGTGACCCTGATCAACACCAACTCCTACGCCCCGCTGATCGGCAGTCTGGGGATCGATACCGTGGTCAGCCCGCGGTCGATTACCGTATCGACCATTCTTCAGCATGTCCGCCGGGGCCGGATCCGTTCGGTTCATTCAATCGCTGAAGGTTTTGGCGAAATCATCGAGGCGGAGGCGCTGGAGACCTCCAGCCTGGTCGGCGTTCCGATCCGGGATGCGGACTTGCCCGACGGTGTGATCGTTGGCGCGATCGTACGCGATCAGGAGGTGATTATCGCCCGCGGCGATACCATTGTCCGGGCGAACGATCTGGTTATCATCTTCGCGCTGACCGAAGCGGTGAAAAAGATCGAAAAGCTCTTTGCGGTGAAGCTGGAATTTTTCTAGAGTCTGATGGTGTCTCGCTGAATCCGTGAAACGCGAAAATCGGCCCCTGTGTCATAGGGTTGCAGAGCGATCGTCTCGGATCGCTTTAGCCGGGAACAGCCGCATTTCGGTCGTCACCGCTTCCGCTTCCCGTAGCTTGCAAGGGCCACAGGGCCTTTTTACTGACCATACCTGGTTCGCATAAGGAAAAAAATGAAATGCCGCGGCAAGCTTATGTCAACGGTCGTTACCTTCCGCACAACGACGCTGCGGTCCACATCGAAGATCGCGGCTATCAGTTCGCCGATGGCGTCTACGAGGTGGTCCCGGTCTATAACGGCATTCTGGTCGATGAAGAGCCGCATCTGGACCGTCTTGAGCGTTCGCTGGGTGAGCTGAAGATCGCGATGCCGATGTCGCGCGCCGCGATGAAGCTGGTTTCGCGCGAGCTGTTGCGGCGCAATGCCCTGTCGCGGGGCTTCGTCTATATGCAGATCACGCGCGGCGTGGCGCCGAGGGACCACAAGTTTCCCGTCAATGTCGCGCCGGCGCTGGTCATGACGACCCGCCAGATGAAGCCGCACTCCGCCGAAGTTCTGGAAAAGGGCGTAAAGGTCATCACAATCCGCGATATCCGCTGGGAACGCTGTGATATCAAGTCGGTATCGCTGCTGCCGAACATTCTGGGCAAGCAGGCCGCCGCCGAAGCGGGGGCCTATGAAGCCTGGCAGATCGACGACAACGGAAACGTGACGGAGGGAACCTCGGCCAACGCCTGGATCGTGACCGACGGCGACACCGTGGTCACCCGGAATGCGAATTCCGCCATCCTCAACGGTATTACACGGCTGGCTTTGCTGAATCTGATCCGCGGTGAAGGATACAAACTGGAAGAGCGGTCGTTCAGCCTCGAAGAGGCCCGGGCGGCCCGCGAGGCTTTCGTGACGTCAAGCTCGTCTTTTGTGATGCCGGTGACCCAGATCGACGACAAACCGGTCGGAAACGGCCATCCCGGACTGCTGACGATGAAGCTGCGGGATCACTATATCGCCTATATGAACGGTCTGAAGGCAGCCGGGTGATATCCGGTCCGGGCAAAGAGGGGCACTGCTGAAGTGGGTTCAGATGATATCCGGCGGCCCCGCGCCATTCTCTTCGACTGGGACAATACCCTCGTCGATACCTGGGTCGTGATCCATCATGCCCTGAAGGCGACGTTCGAAGCCATGGGGCAGGAGCCCTGGACACTGGCGGAAGCCAGGCTGCGGGTGCGGGAGTCGGCCCGGGATGCCTTTCCAAAGCTCTTCGGCGCCCGGTCGGAGGAGGCGATGAAGGTCTTCTACGCCACGTACGAAGCCGATCACCTCGAGATGCTGGCGCCCCTGCCGGGTGCCGCGGCCCTGTTGCGCGGGCTGGCCGGCGAACCGGACCTCTTCCTCGGCGTCGTGAGCAACAAGAAGGGGCCGATTCTGCGGCTTGAAGCCGAGAAGCTCGCCTGGGCGCCGTACTTCGGAAGCCTGGTTGGCGCAAACGATGCGGCCCGGGACAAACCGGCCCCCGATGCGGTGGATCTGGCGCTGCTGCCGAGCGGTCTGAATGCGGGTCCTGATGTCTGGTTTGTCGGCGATACCGACATAGATATGCTCTGTGCCGCGGCCACGGGCTGCACCGGCGTGTTGCTGCGTCCGGAGCCGCCCGGTGCAACAGAGTTTGCAGGTTGCGAACCAAGACACTATATAGACGGCTGTGGCGCCCTGATCGAGCTTTTCAGGGCAGTCTGATTTTGAGAATCCGAAGCTTTGGCAGGTTTGTTTGACCTAAGCTGTTGCAGCAGCGCGGTGCAGACCCCAAGATAACGGGTAATGATAACAAGATAAGAAAAATAAGAAGGGGACTCACATGCCGGCTGAAAAATCTCAGAACGTGCAGGACGTCTTTCTCAACCACATCCGAAAGAATAAAATTTCGGTCACGGTTTTCCTCGTGAACGGCGTCAAACTGCAGGGCGTTGTCACTTGGTTTGACAACTTTTCCGTCCTTTTGCGACGGGATGCTCATTCACAGCTTGTGTATAAGCATGCGATTTCCACGGTGATGCCGGCTCAACCGATTCAGCTCTTCGAGCCCGCCAAGGAAGAAAGTGAAGACGCCTGAGCTACAGGTCCCGGAACTGCAATTCGCCTCACTGAGTTGCAGTTTCGAGAAGACAATGACGGTTCGAAATGTCTGTGATTCAGCTGTCGGGACCCACGGTAAGGGCCGTGGAGATTTCCGGCGCTGTCACGGCAGAAGATTTGTTGCATCAGAAGATGCGTTATAACAGAAACTGCGTGGCATAATTTTTCCATGGAGAAGGACACGCTCGATTTCAGAGTTTCGCGCAACGAGCAAATTCGTGCGCTGGTTCTCCACCCCGAGCTCAAGCGCGGCAAGGCCTCTGCCAGCCGCAGTGCCGAAGCCAATCTGCAGGAAGCGATCGGTCTGGCCGAGGCGATCGAACTGGTGATCGTCCAGGCTGAAGTGGTGACCGTACCGCGGCCAAAGCCGGCCACGCTTCTGGGCGCCGGCGCGGTGGAGCGGATCCACGATCTGGTCGAAGCCGAGGAGATCGCGCTGGTCGTGGTCGATACCGCCCTGACCCCGGTCCAGCAGCGCAATCTCGAAAACAACTGGGGCTGCAAGGTTATCGACCGGACCGGCCTGATTCTCGAAATCTTCGGCGCCCGCGCCCGGACCAACGAAGGTCAGCTTCAGGTCGAGCTTGCGTCGCTCAGCTATCAACGCTCCCGTCTGGTGCGGTCCTGGACCCACCTTGAGCGCCAGCGCGGCGGTGCCGGTTTCATGGGGGGGCCGGGTGAGCGGCAGCTGGAAATCGATCGGCGTTTGATCGACGAACGGATCGTCCGGTTGAAACTCGATCTGGAAAAGGTCAAGCGGACCCGCGAACTGCACCGGGCCGCGCGCAAGCGCGTGCCTTATCCCATTGTCGCGCTGGTCGGCTATACCAATGCCGGTAAATCCACGCTCTTCAATCGCCTGACCTCCTCCGAGGTCATGGCTCAGGATCTTCTCTTCGCGACCCTGGATCCGACCATGCGCCGGGTGAAGCTGCCGTCGGGGAAGGAGATTATCCTTTCCGATACCGTTGGTTTTATTTCGGACCTGCCAACCGATCTCGTCGCGGCCTTTCGCGCCACGCTGGAAGAGGTCACGGAAGCGGATGTCATCGTTCACGTTCGGGATATCGCCCATGAGGACACGGGCGCCCAGCGTGAAGACGTGCTGGCCATATTGCGGGATCTCGATCTGGAAGAGACGCTGGAGAAAAGCTCTATCGAGGCCTGGAACAAGGTGGATCTGCTGGACGCGGAAGCCCGGCGGGATCTGGCCGAAGCATCCGCAGGTTCCCCGGAGACCCGCGTTCTCTGTGCCGCGACAAGCGGTGAAGGCTGCGACCGCCTGCTTGAGGTGATCGACCGGAAACTCGCTGAGCGGCGGGACAGAATCCACACCCGCGTGTCCCTCAGTGACGGGGCTACCCTTGCCTGGCTGTACAGCCACGGCGACATCCTCCTGCGCCACGATGAAGGTGAGTTTGCGATCCTTGAGGTGGGGTTGGAACCGGCGGATGCGGCCCGTTACGAGCGGCGGCAGGTGCTGGCCGGGAACGGATAGCCAGCTTGGCCGGGGAGAGGCAAGGCGCGGCTTTTGCCGAGGCAGATGCCATATAGCAAAGCCGTCGGTAAAGGCCGGCATGCACCGCGGGCGGCTGCGTTTCCTCAAAGCGTCCACTGCGAGAACTTCCGGCGCGCCGCCTACCAAAATATAATTCTCCCCTTCGGTTGACACTCGCGGTACACGGGGCTATATGCCTTCCTGTTAGCACTCTTCGTGTTTGAGTGCTAACGGCCGGACGCCATGCGGCGACGGCAGATTCTCAACACAATTCATCGATGAAGATGGAGAGACGTTACATGAAATTCAAACCTCTGCACGATCGCGTCGTGGTCGAGCCACTCGAGCAGGAAGCGAAAACTACCGGTGGCATCATCATTCCCGACACGGCAAAAGAAAAGCCGATGCAGGGTAAAGTTATCGCAGTCGGCTCCGGTAGCCGCGGCGACGATGGCAAAGTTGTACCTCTCGATGTCAAAAAGAACGACACGGTGCTGTATGGCAAATGGTCCGGCACTGAAGTGAAGATCGACGGCAAGACGCTGTTGATCATGCGCGAGTCCGACATCATGGGTATTCTTCAGTAAGGAGCTGAAATCAGATGGCTGCTAAAGACGTAAAATTCAGTAGTGATGCGCGCAATCGGATGCTGCGCGGCGTCGACATTCTTGCCGACGCTGTCAAGGTAACACTCGGCCCCAAGGGTCGTAACGTTATTCTCGACAAGTCCTTCGGCGCACCACGCATCACCAAGGACGGCGTGACGGTTGCCAAGGAAATCGAACTTGCAGACAAGTTCGAGAACATGGGCGCCCAGATGGTCCGTGAAGTTGCCAGCAAGACCAACGACCTGGCAGGTGACGGTACCACAACGGCGACGGTTCTGACCCAGGCGATCGTTCGCGAAGGCTGTAAGGCCGTTGCCGCCGGCATGAACCCGATGGACCTCAAGCGCGGTATCGATCTGGCTGTTGAAGCCGTGATCGCCGACCTCAAGAAGAAGTCCAAGAAGATCTCCACCACCGCGGAAGTTGCCCAGGTCGGCACGATCTCCGCGAACGGTGAAGCCGAAATCGGTTCCATGATCGCAGAAGCCATGGAGCGCGTCGGCAAGGAAGGCGTCATTACGGTTGAGGAAGCCAAGTCCCTCTCGACCGAGCTCGATGTCGTTGAAGGTATGCAGTTCGACCGCGGTTATCTGTCGCCTTACTTCATCACCAACGCGGAAAAGATGATCTGCGAGATGGAGAATCCCTTCATCCTGCTGCATGAGTCGAAGCTGACCGGTCTGCAGCCCTTGCTGCCGCTTCTCGAAGCCGTTGTTCAGTCCAGCCGTCCGCTGCTGATCATCGCCGAGGACGTCGAAGGCGAAGCCCTGGCAACTCTGGTGGTCAACAAGCTGCGTGGCGGCCTCAAGGTTGCTGCCGTCAAGGCTCCCGGCTTTGGCGATCGCCGTAAGGCGATGCTCGAGGACATTGCGGTCCTCACCGGCGGTCAGGTGATCTCCGAAGACCTCGGCATCAAGCTCGAAAACGTGACGCTCGAAATGCTCGGCACCGCCAAGCGCGTCAGCATCACCAAGGAAGAGACCACCGTCATCGACGGCGCCGGCAAGAAGAAGGGCATTGAAGCCCGTTGTGCACAGATCCGTGCGCAGGCTGATGATACCTCTTCTGACTACGACCGTGAGAAGCTCCAGGAGCGTCTCGCCAAACTCGCGGGCGGCGTTGCCGTTCTGCGCATCGGCGGTGCGACCGAGATTGAGGTGAAGGAACGCAAGGATCGTGTTGAAGACGCGATGAATGCGACCCGCGCTGCAGTCGAGGAAGGCATTGTTTCCGGTGGTGGTACCGCGCTTCTGATGGCTGTTAAGGCGATTGCCAAGCTGAACCCTGAAAATGACGACCAGAAGGTCGGCGTCGACATCATTCGTCGCGCTCTTCAGGCTCCGATCCGCCAGATCGCCGAAAACGCCGGCGTTGAAGGTTCGATCGTGGTCGGCAAGGTCATGGAAGCAAAGTCCGGTATCGGTTACGACGCCCAGAACAACGTCTACGTCGACATGTTCCTGGCCGGAATCATCGATCCGACCAAGGTCGTTCGTACGGCTCTGCAGGATGCTGCTTCGATCGCTGGTCTGATGATCACGACTGAAGCCATGGTTGCTGAAACGCCTGAGAAGAAAGACGGCGGCGGCGGCATGCCCGATATGGGCGGCATGGGCGGCATGGGTGGCATGGGCTTCTAAAGTCCGTTTCCCTGATTGCGTGGCGCTTCGGCGCCACGTTCAGACGACAGGATCGGGGGGCTGCGTTTTCGCAGTCCCCCTTTTCCGTGTTTCGGCGAAGGCCATGAAGTTGCTTGTATTTCGCGACGTTACAGCCCATTTACCTGGTGTTGGTTCATTCCAGGTTATATGTCCCTGACGCAGCATCATCGCGGTGATGCAATTAAGAGGGCAGGGTCCGAGCCCCCGTTTTTGCGCGTCTTGTCCTGCTCACGATCCTCCGCGCTGGATGCCTCTGCCGTTCGCCTGCCGGAACTGTTTAAAAAAGGGTGCCCTTTTATGCGGATCGATGTCGATAGCATCACCAAAATCATCGAAGACACCGCCCGGCAGGAGGTTCTCCCGCGATTTCGCAAACTCAAGCTGGGAGACGTGAGCGAGAAGGCGCACGGCGAGGTGGTGACCATCGCCGATATCGAAACCGAGCGGGTGCTCCGCGAACGCCTCTATGCCGAACTTCCGGGCTCGCGGGTGGTTGGGGAAGAAGCGGTATCCGCCGATCCTGCGGTGATGGATCTGCTTGAAGGCCCCGAGCCGGTCTGGGTGATCGATCCCATTGACGGAACCAGCAATTTCGCCAGTGGCAAGCCGGTCTTCGCCGTCATGGTCGCGCTGGTGGTTGCCGGACGGACCGAGGGTGCCTGGATCCACGATCCGATCGGCGCGCGCAGCCTCACCGCAAGCCGCGGCGAAGGCGCCTGGATGGCTGGAAAGCGTCTCACGGTCCGTGACGCGGATCTGCCCTTCAGGATGTCTGGTACGCTTCATGCCAGCCAGTATGCCCTGCCGGACACTGCAGTGAAAATCAGTCGGCGGCGGGAGCGGGTGCAGGCCATCCCCAGCCTGCGCTGTGCCGGACAGGAATACATCCGCCTGGCGTCAGCCGAGATGCATTTCTCGCTCTTTACCCGCCTGATGCCCTGGGATCATGCGGCCGGCTGCCTGATCCAGGAAGAGGCCGGCGGCGTCGCCCTCTGTTTCGACGGCACGCCCTATGCAGCCCACAGACATCGCGAGAAGGGACTTCTGATTGCACCTTCAAAGGAAGCCTGGCTGGATCTTCACCAGACGCTTTTGGCGGATTGAACCGTCACTATTTCAAATGTTTAACCGCTTGAACCTGATTCTTGAGTTCAATCGTTCCTGATTGAATCCGGCAGGGAGATCCGAAGCCGCATATCCCGGTCAGCCGCGCTCGGTTTCTTTCGCCTGCTGCCAGTGGGCTTCCATCTGTTCCAGGGACGCCGCCGACGGCGCGAGCCCTTCCGCGGCCAGATGCCGCTCGACCAGGCGGAAGCGCCGCTCGAACTTGGCGTTGGTGCCGCGCAGGGCGGCCTCGGGATCGATGTCCAGGTGGCGGGCCAGATTGGCCAGGGCGAAGAGGATGTCGCCGAACTCGTCCTTCAGACGCTCCTGTTTCGTTTCGGCGGATTGCGGTTGATCCGGATCTTCCCGGTTTTCCAGGACGTCGCGAAGCTCGCCGATTTCCTCCTCGATCTTGTCGAGCACCTGAGCCGCCTCCGGCCAGTCGAAACCGACCCGGGCCGCGCGCTTCTGCAGCTTCAGGGCGCGGGTCAGTCCCGGCAGCCCGACCGTCACCCCTTCAAGGGCGCTGACGGCTACGCCGTTGGCCTTCGTCTGGCGTTCCTCGGCTTTCTGCTTTTCCCACGAGATCGTCTGGGTGGCGGCATCGCGTTCGCGCTCAGTTCCGAAGACATGCGGATGCCGGCGGATCATCTTGTCGCTGATCGCGTCCACGACGTCGCCGAAGCCAAACGACTCCTCTTCCCGGGCCATCTGGGCATGGAAAACCACCTGCAGCAGCAGATCGCCCAGTTCGTCCTTCAGGGCGTCGGGATCATTCTGCTCGATGGCTTCGGCGACTTCGTAGGCTTCTTCAATGGTATAGGGGGCGATGGAGGCAAAGGTCTGTTCGATGTCCCAGGGGCAGCCGCTGTCGCGGTCGCGAAGTCTGGACATGATATCGAGCAGACGATCGATATTCTGTGGGGAAGGGGGCTCTTGGCTCATGGTGCCCAGGAGCATATCGCAATCGGAACCCAGATCAAGATTGCTTTGATCGCCGACCTTGCCGGACGAGTCCCGCCATAAGGTCTGGTGCAACGAGGTCTGGCCGGATCGGGTCAGAACTCTGGTTCCGCCAGCGAGGTTCCGGGCGGAACGGCTTTGGGGTCAAGGAAACGCCGGAACTGTCGCCGGCCCGGCGTTTTTTCAGATCTGCGATATTTTCGATCCCGGGGACTACGGCGCCCTGGGGTGGCAGCGTGCCTTTAAACCGTCTCGGTGGCTCCCAGTGCACGTATCAAGCCATAAATGCTGCGCTTGATGCTATCGGACGGAATGGCATTGAACTGCCGGATCAGGCGCACCGATTCCATCGAATT
>Ga0214472_10000285_pt1 | contig 65130 bp, 60 predicted proteins | sample RVTome_6_FD_207662 | JGI IMG/M metagenome (GOLD analysis project Ga0214472, IMG submission 207662) | Soil microbial communities from uranium-contaminated site in the Upper Colorado River Basin, Wyoming, United States - RVT140D175 | ecosystem: Environmental > Terrestrial > Soil > Contaminated >...
GCCTGCGAAATCTCGGTCATCGCCGCCCGCGGCCTTGACGGCGATTTCGCCGCCTATGATCCGCCCAAAAACCTGCATCGCGACGGCATCTTGCGGTCTTCGACAGTGCCGGCCGGCATCGCGGCGGAAATCGCGAACTCGGCGATCGAGGCCGCCCGCGCCCTGCTCGAATCGCTCGAATATGTCGGCGTCGCCGGAATCGAGTTTTTCGTGACGCAGGACGATCGTTTGCTGGCGAATGAATTCGCGCCGCGGGTCCACAATTCCGGTCACTGGTCCGAGGCAGCCTGCATCGTTTCGCAATTCGAACAGCATGTCCGCGCCATTGCCGGACTGCCGCTCGGGACGGTTGCGCGCCACAGCGACTGCGTGATGGAAAACCTGATCGGCGACGAAATCGCGCGATTGCCGGACCTGCTGGCGCAACCGGATTGCGTGGTTCATCACTACGGCAAGGCCGAAGTCCGGCCCGGCCGCAAGATGGGCCATTTCACGCGCCTGATTGCCCTGGCCCGCTGACCACGAATTGCCGATCCCGCAAGCCGCGCGGGAGTGGACAACGCTTGGCGATTCTGCTATCCGCCCAATGTCTTGCGGCGCCCGCGTCGCGAGAACAAGTTTGTTTGTTCCAATAAATGGCGAACGCGGAACCGCGTTCCGCATTTGCGGCGGTCTGCGGGATCGTCGTCGGCCCGCTTGGAACCGGACTTGAACGGCAACGACCGAGGAACCGGGAATCGAGGAAACAACGTGCAGGTACTGGTACGCGACAACAATGTAGATCAAGCGCTTCGCGCCCTAAAGAAAAAGCTGCAGCGCGAGGGCGTGTTCCGCGAGATGAAGCTTCGCGGCCACTATGAGAAACCGTCGGAAAAGCGCGCCCGCGAAAAGGCCGAGGCGATTCGCCGCGCCCGCAAACTGGCGCGCAAGCGCGCCCAGCGCGAGGGCCTCATTCCGATGAAGCCGCGCGTCGCCAAGTAGGCCGCCGGCCAGCCCCTCCGGGCCGTCATTTCGCCCGGATTGCCGGATACGGGCAAATCGATGCGGCAATCCATTACCGGTTTTCAGATACGCCATGGACCGCAAGGCGGTGCGACACGCTTCGCCATATGCGCGCTTGCCGCTTCGCTGCTGCTCGTCGCCTGCACGTCGACGGCGACGGTCGATTCGATCCAGGCCGATCCGGCCCAGGGTTCCGAATCCAACCTTGCCTCGCTGAACGAAGTCATCGAAAAGAACCCGAATTCGCCCGAAGCCTTCAACGTGCGCGGCACCGCCTTCGGCCTTGCCGGAAAACACCGCGAGGCGATCGCCGATTTCAGCAGGGCGATCGAACTCAATCCGCGCTTCTACAAGGCCTATGCCAACCGCGCGCTGGTCTATCGCGGGCTCAACGAGCCGGTCGCGGCGATCAACGATTACGGCAAGGCGCTTCAGATCAACCCGCAATACGACGAAGCCTATATCGGCCGCGGCAATGTCTACCGCATCTCGGGCAAGGAGGAGCAGGCCTTCCGCGATTTCGAGCGCGCCATCCGCATTGGCACGACCAATCCGCGCGCCTACCATTCGCGCGGGCTGATCTACCAGGCGCGCGGCAACCACGCCCAGGCGCTCGAAGATTTCGCCACCGCGATCTCGCTGCAAGCCGACGCGCCGGAGCCTTACAATAGCCGCGGCGTCTCCTATCTGGCGCTCGGCGATCCCGACAACGCGCTCGAGGACATCAACCGGGCGCTGCGCCTCGACGACCAATATGCCGAAGCCTGGGCCAATCAGGGCCTGGTCTACGAGCAGAAGGGCGACAGGAAACGCGCTTTCCAGTCCTACGCCCGCGCCGCCAATCTCGATTCCAAGCTGAAGGTGGCAAGGGACGGCATGACGCGGACAAGGGGGTAGGAACTACCCGATTGGCGCCGTTCACGCCGATCTGCCCGTCGGTGAGCCCCTCGACCGGAAGCGCCCAGCGCGCAACAAACTGAAACGGCCGCGATTGATGGATTGAATCAGTGGCCGGTTGCTCCAAATCTCCAGCAAGCAACCTGACCTGCCGAGAAGCGCCATGGCCATTCAGTTCAATCACACCATCCTGTCGGCCCGCGACAGCCGGGCCTCGGGGAAATTCCTGGCGGAAATGCTCGGCCTGCCTGCCCCGATTCACTGGGGTCCATTCGAAGTGGTAACGACCGAGAACGGCGCAAATCTCGACTACATGGACGCCGCGGGCGCGATCACGCCGCAGCACTATGCCTTCCTCGTCGGGGAACATGAGTTTGACGCGATCTTCAACCGCATCCGCGAACGAAACTTGACCTACTGGGCAGACCCCGGCAAGGCCAGGTCCGGAGAGATCAACGACCACGATGGCGGACGCGGTCTCTACTTCGAGGACCCGAACGGCCATTTGCTGGAGATTATAACGCGCCCCTATGGCAGGGGCGGATGGAATCCCTGAAGCTGACGGTCGGCTTGTTCGTTACCTCAATCCATCGCCTTGACGATGTTTTCGACCATCTTCTTGGCGTCGGCAAACAGCATCATCGTATTCGGCTTGTAGAACAGCGTGTTGTCGATGCCGGCATAGCCGGAGGCGAGCGAGCGCTTGACGAACAGGCAGGTCTTGGCCTTGTCGACATCGAGGATCGGCATGCCGAAGATCGGCGATGCCTTGTCGTCGCGCGCCGACGGATTGGTCACGTCGTTGGCGCCGATGACAAAGGCGACATCGGCCTGGGCGAACTCGGAATTGATGTCCTCCAGTTCGAAGACCTCGTCATAGGGGACATTGGCTTCGGCGAGCAGCACGTTCATGTGGCCGGGCATGCGGCCCGCCACCGGGTGGATCGCGTATTTGACGTCGACGCCTTCGTGCTTGAGCTTGTCAGCCATCTCCCGGAGCGCATGCTGGGCCTGCGCCACCGCCATGCCGTAACCCGGCACGATAATGACCTTGGAGGCATTCTTCATCAGGAAGGCGGCGTCGTCGGCCGAACCTTGCTTGACAGTACGGTCTTCGAGTGCGCCGGCAACGGCCGAAGTCTCGCCGCCGAAACCACCGAGGATGACCGAGATGAACGACCGGTTCATGCCCTTGCACATGATGTAGCTGAGGATCGCGCCCGACGAGCCGACCAGCGCCCCGGTGATGATCAAGGCGAGATTGCCGAGCGTGAAGCCGATGCCGGCCGCCGCCCAGCCCGAATAGGAGTTCAGCATCGAGACGACCACTGGCATGTCGGCGCCGCCGATCGGGATGATGATCAGGAAGCCGAGGACGAAGGACAGGATCGCGATCGCCCAGAACGCGAATTCGCTGCCGGTCATCGTCAGCGCGACGATGAAGACGACGATCGCGATTGCCAATGCCAGGTTGATGACATGGCGGGCAGGCAGCAGGATCGGTGCGCCCGACATGCGCCCGTCGAGCTTCAGAAAGGCAATGACCGAGCCCGAAAAGGTAATCGCGCCGATGGCGACCCCGAGCGACATTTCGATCAGGCTCGCCCCGCGAATGGCCCCCAATTCTCCGATGCCGAAGGCCTGCGGCGCATAGAGCGCTGCGGCCGCGACCATCACCGCGGCGAAGCCGACAAGACTATGGAATGCCGCGACCAGCTGCGGCATCGCGGTCATCGCGATGCGCCGGGCAACGAACGCGCCGAAGCCGCCGCCGACGGCAAGTCCGACCACGATCAGGCCGAGGCTGCCGAAATTCGGCGCCGCTAGGAACAGCGTGGTGGCGATCGCGATCGCCATGCCCGTCATGCCGTAATAATTGCCGCGCCGCGAGGTTTCCGGATGCGACAGGCCGCGCAGCGCCAGGATGAACAGGACGCCGGAGGCGAGATACAGGAGCGCGGTTATACTCAGCATGGCCGCGTTCCTATTTCTGCTTCTTCTTGTACATCGACAGCATGCGCTGGGTGACGAGGAAGCCGCCGAAAATGTTCACGGCAGCGAGCGTCAGCGCGATAAATCCGAAAATCGTGGCCAATCCACCGACAGCTGAAATCCCGACGGCGAGCAATGCGCCGACAACGATGACCGAGGAGATCGCGTTGGTCACGCTCATCAGCGGCGTGTGCAGGGCAGGCGTCACCGACCAGACGACATAGTAACCGACGAAGATCGCCAGTACGAAAATCGCGAACTGGAAAACGAACGGGTCGACGCCTTCGCCGCCGGCGGCCAATGCCGGCGTTGCCGCGCTCATGGCGACCGCCGCCGCCAGCACCCAGGCACGAAGCCCCGGGCGGAAAATCGGTTCACGTAGCTTCATTCGCCACTCCCACGGCCTTTGCCGTTTGCGGTTTTCAACGAGGTCTTCGCCGCGGGATTGTTTTTGGCCTTGGCGGCCGGCTTGCCCGGGCCTGAGGACTTCTGGCTCGACCCGTTCGCGGAATCCGCAAATCCGGAATGGACGACCTTGCCGCCATGCGTCAGCAGCGTCGCCTTCACCAGTTCGTCGTCCGGATTGATGGCAATCGCCTTCTTTTCCTTGTCGACCAGCGTCTCGACGAAGGCATAAAGATTGCGGGCATAGAGCAGCGACGCGGTTGCCGCGATCCGGCCGGCCATGTTGGTGTAACCGATGATCCGCGCCGGCCCGACTTCCGCGACCTTGTCGGCGACCGAGCCCTCGACATTGCCGCCGCGCTCCACCGCGAGGTCGACGATCACGGAACCCGTTCCCATCGATCGCACCATCTCGGCGGAAACCAGCTTCGGCGCCGGCCGGCCCGGGATCAGCGCCGTGGTGATGACGATATCCTGCTTGGCGATGTGGGAGGCGACCAGCGCCGCCTGCTTGGCCTGGTATTCCCTGCTCATCTCCTTGGCGTAGCCGGCCGCTGTCTCGGCCGCCTTGAATTCCTCGTCCTCGACCGCAACGAACTTGGCGCCCAGGGAAGCAACCTGTTCCTTGGCGGCCGGCCGCACATCGGTGGCGGTGACGAGCGCGCCGAGCCGGCGCGCGGTCGCGACCGCCTGCAGGCCGGCAACGCCCGCGCCCATGACGAATACCCTTGCCGCCGGAACCGTGCCGGCTGCGGTCATCATCATCGGCAGACCGCGGTCATAGGTCGCCGCCGCCTCGATCACCGCCTGGTAGCCGGCGAGATTGGCCTGGCTGGAAAGAACATCCATTACCTGCGCACGCGTGATCCGCGGCATCAATTCCATGGCGAAGGCCGAAAGCCCGGCCTTGGCCATTTCGGCGATTGCCGCGTTGTTGCCGTGGGGATCCTGGATCGCGACGATGGCCGCGCCCGCCTTCATCGCATTGATCTCGCCGCTTGCCGGTCGCCGCACCCGCAGCACCAGATCGGCCTTGCCGGCGTCCGCCGCCTTGCCGATTCTCGCGCCGGCGGCCTGGTAGGCATCGTCCGGAATCCGCGATTTCAGCCCCGCGCCCGCTTCGACCACGATGTCGAAGCCGAGCGCCGCATATTTCTTGACGGTCTCCGGCGACGCGGCCACGCGCGTTTCGGTGGGGTCCGTTTCGCGAGGCACGAAAAGCAGCATCTTGATTCCCTCAGCCCGTCGGCCGGAGCCGTGCGCGGGTCGACGAATGCCTTGCCGAGGCCAGGCCCGTTCAGATGACGAAATATGCGATTGCGATGAGGAGCAGGAAAATCAGGATGCCGCCGAACAGCCCGAAGCCGCCGAAGAAACCGAATGCCATGGCGACCAGCACGGCGACGTTGCCGGCAATTCCCCATTTGGTGAGCCACAGGAAACTGGCGTAGGTCCGCTCATGTTGCGCATAGTCCATCGGACTGGCCGCTTCCGCCTTTTTTGCCGCTTTCGCCATTCCATTCTCCAAGATTCATCCGCATGGCGACGACAATTGCTGCGGTCGCCAACCTGAAATTATCTGTCTGTCGGATGGCGCGGCCTGGTCCGTTCGCACCGAATTCGCCGTCCCGCCTGCCCCGATGGCTCACGAATACACAAAGCCCCGGCGCGCCGCAACCGTCCCGGGGCCGGTCCGGGTGAGCGTCCCTGCGCAGGAGATTCAGGTCTGGTCAGGCAGGCGCGCGCCGCAGCACAAACGGCTTGCCGGCGGAATCGGTGCAATTCAGCACATTGGCATCCGGCCGCTGGCATTGGGCCAGATTGGCCGCGCCGGTGATCTGGCTCTGCCAACGCAATTCGACCTGACTTGCCGATATGGCGACGTAATTTCCTTCCGAAATCACGTTGCCGGTGTCGGTCGCGGTGGTCCGGAAAATGCCATTGGCGAACAGGGCCGAATATCCCCCGCCATCGGGTATCCAGGTGCCGGTGAGACCGCCGCCGCCGGCAAGCGGATCGAGCTTCGCGGTTTGCTGACAGCCCGCCAGCGCAAACAGCGCGATGGCGAGCGCGGTGATCCGCCGGTTGCGATCCATGTGGCGTTCCCCCTGTTCGACAGCCGCGCGCCTGCGGCCTTCAATTCCGGCGCCCTGCCCCTTAAGCCAGCGCCTCGACTTCATCGATCAAACTGGAAATCAGCGACAGGCCGCGCTGCCAGAATTCCGGCTGCCCGGCATCGAGCCCGAATGGCGCGAGCAGTTCCTTGTGGTGCCTGGTGCCGCCAGCCTTCAGCATCTCGAAATACCGTTGCTGAAATCCTTCCTGAGCCGACTGGTAGACGGCAAATAAGGAATTCACAAGGCAGTCGCCGAAAGCATAGGCGTAGACGTAGAACGGCGAATGAATGAAATGCGGAATGTAGCTCCACCAGACCGCATATTCATCCGCCAGCTCGAACGCATCGCCAAGACTTTCGCGCTGCACCTTCATCCACAATTCGCCGAGGCGGTCCGAAGTCAGTTCACCGTCGCGGCGCTCGCGATGGACCAGTTCCTCGAAGCTGAAGAACGCGATCTGGCGCACGACCGTGTTGAGCATGTCCTCGATCTTGCGCGAAAGCATCGCCTTGCGCTGGGCAGGATCATCGGTCTTCGCCAGCATCGAGCGGAAAGTCAGCATTTCGCCGAACACGCTGGCCGTTTCGGCAAGCGTGAGCGGCGTCTGGCTCATCAGCGGCCCTTGCGCCGCGGCCAGGACCTGATGGACACCGTGGCCAAGTTCGTGGGCCAGCGTCATGACGTCGCGCGGCTTGCCGAGGAAGTTGACGAGCACATAAGGGTGCACGCTCGGCACCGTCGGATGCGCGAATGCGCCCGGCGCCTTGCCCGGCCGGGCCGAGGCGTCGATCCAGCCGCGATCGAAGAACCTGCCGGCGATCTCCGCCATTTCGGGCGCGAAACCGGCGAACGCCTCCAGCACGGTGTCCTGCGCCTGCTGCCACTCGTAGCGCATCTCGCCGGCCTGCGGCATTGGCGCGTTGCGGTCGAAATAGGAAAGCTTGCCGAGGCCGAGCCATTTCGCCTTCAGCCGGTAATAGCGGTGCGAGAGCAGCGGATAGGACTGGCGCACGGCCACGACCATGGCGTCGACCACCTCCGGTTCGACCCGGTTGGAAAGGTGGCGGGCCGCTGCCGGATTCGCAAAATTGCGCCAGTCGTCGCTGATCTGCTTGTCCTTGGCCAATGTGTTGGTCAGCAGCGTGAACAATCGCAGATTGGAGGCCAGCACCCGGCTGATTTCGGCGCCGCCGGATCGCCGCTTTTCCCTGTCGGGATGCTGCAGCAGGTTGAGCGCCGGCTCCAGGCTCAGTTCCTCGCCGTCGACGGCAAACCGCAGCGAACTCATGGTCTCGTCGAACAGGCGGTTCCAGGCGGACGCCCCGGTCACGGATTTCTCGTGGAACAGGCGTTCGCTGCGTTCGTCGAGCTGGTGCGGCTTTTCTTTTCGGAGGTCATCGAGCCATGGCCGGTAATGGGCCAGTTCGGGCGCCTTCTCGTATCCGGCCCGCAGCGCGTCTTGCGAAAGCTCGTTGAGTTCCAGTTGCAGGAACAACAAATGCGAACTTGCCGCCGTCATCTTGTCCTGCGCGTCGCCCAGGAATTTCGTGCGCGCCGGATCGTCGCTGTTGGCCGCATGCAACAGCCCGGCATAGGACATGATCCGGCCGACCTTTTCTTCCACCGCCTCGAATTCGGCGATCGCCCGGCCGACCGCCGCCGGATCGCTCGCCAACAGCGCCGCGAGCTTGCCGCGATGACGGGTTTCGTATCGCGGCGCCTCGTCGCGCACCCAGGCTAGGTCGGCGCGGAATTCGGCGCTGTCCATGCCGGGATAGAGGTCGTTCAGGTTCCATTCCGGCAATGCGCCGGCGGCGGTTGCCCCGCCCGGCGATGCGGCGACCTGCTCACGCGCGGTTTCGGCGCTCATCGGCGCGTTGCTCCCATGTTTGCGTTCCATCCGGTTCGCATGAAAACCAATATTAAGCTTGTTGGTTAGGGTCATGTTTAGGGGACCGGGCCTATACAGTCCAGAAACGAGACAAGAACACGGCCAATGCCAATCAGGGCGCTGTGGGCGCGGGCACGTGTTTGCCGGGGGCGAGTGGAGTGAGAATGTCAGCAAGGGTTCTGATCGTCGATGACGATCCGGTGCAACGCCGGCTGTTGAACGCGGCCGTCACGCGCATGGGCCATGCCCCGACGCTGGCCGCCAGTGGCGCCGAAGCGCTGGCCGCGATCTCCAAGGCGCCCGAACCGGGCTTCGACGCCATCATCCTCGACCTGATCATGGACGGCATGGACGGCCTGACGGTGCTTGCCCGGCTTGGCGAGCGCGACAAGCCGATTCCGGTGATCGTCCAGACCGCCCAGGGCGGCATCGACGTCGTCGTCAACGCCATGCGCGCCGGCGCCTTCGATTTCGTCGTCAAGCCGGCTTCGCCCGACCGCCTGCGCCTGGCGCTCGAAAGCGCGCTGAAGGTCGATGCCCTGCGCAACCGCGCCAGGCGCGCGAGTTCGCCGGCCGCGGTGACCTTCACCTTCCGCGATATCGTCTGCGCCAGCCCGGCCATGGAAAAGGTGATGCGGATCGCCGAAAAGGCGAGCCGCTCGTCGATTCCGGTCTTGATCGAAGGCGAATCCGGAACCGGCAAGGAATTGATCGCCCGCGCCATCCAGGGCGCGTCCGACCGCCGCCGCCAGCCCTTCGTCACGGTCAACTGCGGCGCGCTGCCGGCCAATCTCGCCGAGAGCATCCTGTTCGGCCACGAGAAGGGCGCGTTCACCGGCGCCAGCGACAAGCATGTCGGCAAGTTCGAGGAGGCCAGCGGCGGCACCCTGTTCCTCGACGAGATCGGCGAACTGCCGGCCGACATCCAGGTGAAGCTCTTGCGCGCGTTGCAGGAGGGCGAGATCGACCCGGTCGGCGCCCGCCGCCCGGTCAAGGTCGATCTGCGCATCGTCTCGGCGACCAACCGTACCCTGCTTGACGAGGTCAAGGCCGGCCGCTTCCGCGAGGACCTCTACTATCGCCTGAGCGTGTTGCCGATCACGCTGCCGCCGCTGCGCGCCCGCCGCGCCGACATCCCGCTGCTGATCCGCCATTTCATCGAGCGCCGGCAGGCGGACCAGCAGAGCCAGGTGAGCGGGATTTCGCCGGAAGCCGAGGCGATCCTGACCGGCCATGACTGGCCGGGCAACATCCGCGAACTGGAAAACGCGATCTTTCGGGCGACCGTGCTGGCCGAGACGCCGATGCTGGGTCTCCAGGATTTTCCGCAGATCGCCGCCCAGATGCCGGGCTTCCAGTTGCCGGAGCCCGAACCGCTGCCAGTGCTGGCGAGCGCGCCGGAGATCTTTTCCGAACCCGGCCAAAATGGCGCGGCCGGCGCGAATGCGGCCGGCGCCGATGCCGGCGCTGTGGCCTTTGCCGACGCCCATCTTGGCGGTTTCCTGCGCCTGATCGGCGCCGACGGCCATGTGCGCACGATCGCGGCGATGGAAGAAGAAATGATCCGGTTTGCGATCGACTTCTACAAGGGCCGCATGACCCAGGTCGCCCGCCGCCTCGGCATCGGCCGATCGACCCTCTACCGCAAGCTCAAGGATTACGGCATCGACGCGGAGGCGTAGGGGTCTGGCACTGCTTTATGCCGAACCTGTCATTCGTTGATCTCGCGACTACGACCGGCTTGGCGGCGGCAGCGCATCACCTTGAGGCGGTGGCGGCCTCGTATTCTGCTTTCGACAAGGTGCGGCTTTGATCGGCATCGGCGGCCGTGAACTGTTCACTGGTCCAGCTCACGCCGGCGGCCGTCAGCTCTTCCAGGGTCACCTGACCGTCGCCATCGCCATCGACCTTGGCGAAATCTGCGGCCGCCGAAGCCGGTGCGGCCGCCATGAGCAGAAGCGCGAAGACAAGCTTTTTCATGATTGTTCTCCCAGACCTGAGCTCGCTTGCAGCAAGGCCGATCAGAATGTCGTGTCTCCCACCGAAGAATTGCAGCCGCCGGTCGCCGGCGCGAAACCCGAAATCGCGTTGCCAATGCAGCCGATTTGCGAGGAGAAACCGAGATTGGCGATCCCGGCGTTGCCGGGCGGAGTGTTGAGCAGGTGATTGCCGTGGATCTCGGCGCGCGTGACGGTATAGACCGCGATGCCGTTCTTCTGGGCGGCATCCTTGATGTTGAAGACCGTATTGCCGCGTACCGACACGGACGGGCTGAACCCGATGCCGATCCCATAGGCTGCTGCGGTCTCGGAGATCGTGGAAACGACGTTGCCCTCGATCACGGAATTCTCGCCGTAGACGAGCGTGATGCCCGTCGCCTCGCTGTCGAGGTCGCCGGGCCCAACATGGGTGACGTGATTGTTGCGGATCGCGCTGTCGGCGCCGACCACGAACATCCCGCGATAATTGCTGGCGTTGGCGCGGATGCTCTCGACCGTCGACCGTTGCGCAAACAGGCCGCCGAGAATCACGGCATTCGCAAAGCCCTCGATATGGCCGTTGCGAACGGTCACGTTCTTGCGGTGGAAGGCCACGACCCCGTTCATCCGGTTTTTCGGGCCGGCAATCTTGTTGAAAAGCGAGAAGCCGTTGAGATCGACCGTCACATTGTCGGCCTCGATCTCGATTGCGCCCGCCAGATAATTGGGCGACGGATCGGTGGTGTTCACCAGGTTCTTCTTCAGGCAGTAGATGCCGGGCTGGGTGATCGTGAACGGCACGCTGGCGATCTCGGTGCAGATCGTGATCTCGGCGCGCGCCAGGGAGACAGGCAGAAGAACGGCGAAAATCGCAGAGGCAAGCGCTGTTCTGGGCATGGCTCATTCCTCATTCGAGTAGCGCTTCGTTGCAGCCAGCCCATGGCGACGATAGCACATTCGCGGGTTTTCGAAAGATGCGCCCCTGCTTAACGGAAAATGCCCGTTCGGATCAGATCGACCCCCCATTAACCATCCCGGGCGTTTCCCCGGCGTTTCCGCACCCCTCCCCGGCGCGCCGCGGCGATTCGCCTTGCAATAACCGCAATCGGCTGGTTTTTTTGTGGAAATCGGCTGACGACAGCAATTATTAACGATAATGGTCCTTAAATGGGACCGCCCTTATGCGGGGATTTGGGGAAACACTTTCGGCGGGCGTCTAAACGGTGCGGTTCGGGTCTCTTTCCAGGCAGTTCCTGTGCGCAGCGCGCGGCATCCTCCGCCCTGCCGCTTTCGCTTTCCCGGCATTCTGTTTTGCCACGACGCTTTTATCCGCCGAAGCCGGCGCCGAAACCCGCACGCTGAAGCTCTATTTCCTGCACACCGGCGAAAAGGCCGAGATCGCCTACAAGAAGGACGGCAAATACATCGATGCCGGCCTGAAGCGGATCAACCACTTCCTGCGGGACTGGCGGCGCAACGAGCCGACCAAGATGGATCCGCGCCTGATCGATCTCATCTGGGAGGTCTATCAGAAATCCGGCTCGACGAATTATGTCCACGTCGTCTCCGGCTACCGGGCGCCGGCCACAAACAACATGCTGCGCAAGCGCGGCCGCGGCGTCGCCAAGTTCAGCCAGCACACGCTCGGCAAGGCGCTGGATTTCTTCCTGCCCGACGTCAAGCTGGCGAAACTGCGCGAAGTCGGCCTGAAGATGGAAACCGGCGGCGTCGGCTTCTATCCGACTTCCGGCTCGCCCTTCGTCCATCTCGACACCGGCAATATCCGCCACTGGCCGCGCATGTCGCGCCAGGAACTGGCCCGCGTCTTCCCGGACGGCAAGACCCTGCATATTCCGGCCGACGGCAAGCCATTGCCCGGCTACGAGCAGGCGGTCGCCTCGTTTGACGCGCGCCGCTCCGGCAAGGCGCTCAAAGCCGTCGAAATCGCCAAGGCGGCGCCAGACGCCAAGAAGCTCAACGTGTTCCAGCGCTGGGCGGCCGCCTTCAAGCAGGACCAGCAGGACGACGAGGAGGCCAATTCGCTGCCCGGCGTCAATGCCGTCAAGACCAGCGAGGAGCCGGCCGAGATCGCCAGTCAGGCTTCGGGCGGCCAGGCGCTGCCCGGCGTCGAGATTGGCGCGGCTGGCCCTGGCGCCCCAAGCGCCAGGATCGGCAAGTCCGACAGCGTCGGCACGAAAGCGCCGAATTTCGAGGTCGCCGCGGCAATCTTGCCGATTCCGGCGATTTCGCCGAAACGGCTTTCCGGTGCCGGCGACGCCCTTGCCCTTGTCGCCGCCAATCCCGGCGCGCGCTCCGATCAGGCTTTCGCCGCGGTCGATCGCGCCGGCGCCAACGAGAAGCTGAGGAACAAGCTCGCCGAGGGTTCGTTCAGCGTCGCCGCCTTGTCGGCCGATGACATCGAGAACATGCGCCGCAACGCGGTGCCGGTGACGCGCTCGCAGGGCTCGGTGCAGGATCGGCTCGCTTCCGGCCTGTTTCCGCCCGAACCCGTAGGCAACGGCGAAGACCGCCAGATCCGCGAACGCAGCGTGCAGGTCGACAGCGAAATCATCCTCGCCCGCCTGAACAGTTCCGAACAATCCGCTTCTGCCGGCGATGACGCCTCCGGGGCGCTCGGCCAGATCAATATCGTGCCGAAAAAGAACCCGGCGCGCAGGCCGCCTGCCGCCGCGGGAAACCGTACGCTCGAACTGGCGCTGGCGCCGAGCGAAGGCAACCTCAACGCCGCCGCCGACGCGATCCGCGCCCTGATCGAGGCCAACGGCCTGCCGACCGGCTCGATCGGCGTCGAGCGCACCGTAAACGATGCCAGCGACCAAGCCAGCAACAGGGGCGGCATCGACATCGGCGATTGGGCCCTTGCCGATCGCGACCTGTACCTCACTGGCGAATTCCGCGCACCGGCCTTCGGCATGGGCGCGTTCCGCCCGAGCCCGGCGGTGGTCCTCAAGGCCGGCTTCGAAACCGACACGCAACGCGTCGTTACCGGCACGTTCGCAAGCTCCGCCGATTGGCAGACCGATTTCGTCCGCCTCGCCCGGCGCTGATTCGACCGAGACCGCGGAAACGACGACCGCCCGGGCAAGGCCCGGCGCTATTCGGCCGCGTCGCGCTCCGCCTCGGGAATCATGCCGAGCGCCAGCAGATAGGTATCGCGGATCGCGTCCTGCTCCATTCGCTCGGTCTTGTCCTGCTTGCGCAACTTGATCACCTGGCGCAACACCTTGGTGTCGAAGCCGTTGGACTTGGCTTCCCCGAAGACGTCGCGAATATCGTCGGCGATGGCCTTCTTTTCTTCTTCCAGGCGTTCGATGCGCTCGACGATCGACCGCAACTGGTCGCGCGCGATTTGCAATTCGGCCATCTAATGCTCCCTGTCCTCGTATTCCGCAAATTCAGTGCGCGTCAGTGCGCGGCGTGGCTCTTGGCGAAGGCGGCGCGCTGTTCCTCGCCCGCCTCGGCCTGGTGTTTCGCCTGCCATTCTTCATACGGCATGCCGTAGATGATTTCGCGCGCGGCCGGCTTGTCGATTTCGATTCCCTTTTCCGCCGCCGCTTCCTGGTACCAGTTGGCGAGGCAGTTGCGGCAGAATCCGGCAAGGTTCATAAGGTCGATGTTCTGCACGTCGGTGCGATTGCGAAGATGCTCGACGAGACGGCGGAACGCCGCCGCCTCGAACTCGGTGCGGGTGTTGTCGTCCATGGCGCCACTCCTTCGCCCTGTTCCGGAATTGCTTCAGGCCACCGGCCCGGTACGTGAACCGAAATGGCGCACCTCATGCAGTTGTGCAAGGCCATTTGCACGCGCCAGCATCGGCGCCAGCAATTCCACCCAGCGCGCAACGCCAGTATCGTCGCTGATGAGGTCCTGGCGAATTTCGATCAGGGCATGCGCAAGACCGCGCAAGGTGCAGTGCCGATACATGGTGTCGTTGCGCAAGGCCCCGTCATAGGGTTCGTTGTCGCCGACGGCGAGGCCATCGACGGCGCGCAATTCCGCCAGCATCGCTTCGGTCATGCGCGGATCGCTGTCCCACAGCAATGCGACATCCCAGGGGCGGCGGACGCCTTTCCACGACGGCGTGAAACTGTGCACCGAAAAGATCGCCGGCGGCTTGCCGGCGGCGACCATCGCATCGATCCGCGCCGCCACGGCCCGGTGATACGGCCGATGATAACGCTCGAGGCGCCGTTCGATTTCCTCCTCGGAGATCGGATGGTTGCCGGGCACGACCGCCCCGTCGGAGATCCGCATCACCAGCGTCGGGTCGTCCTCGCCGCGATTGGGATCGATCAGGAGCCGCGACCAGGTGGTCAGCATCGCGGGCGCGCCGAGCCGGTTTGCCAACCCAAGCGTCACGGCGCGGGCGCCGATGTCATAGGCGATGTGGCGCGAGAACGCGTCCTCCGCCAGGCCGAGCCGGCCGTATTCGCGCGGGATACCGTTGCGCGCGTGGTCGCACAGCAGCAGCAGGCCGCCGGCGTTGTTGCCGGGCACAATCTCCACGGGGTCGAAGGTTGCCGCCATGTGCAGGATGATCTACCGAAGCGCCTCGAAACGGTGTCGCTCTTGTCACGGCGGGCAAAACCGATCAATGGTCGCGCGCCGGGTAAAGTCGCCATGCCACAGGATTCATGACATCCGACGCCGAAATCCGCGCGCCATCGCAAGGCCTCGCCTTTCCCGTCGCGTTCGTGGCGCTGGCCATGGGCGCGGTCGCCATGGGCGCTTCTCCTGTCTTCGTGCGCCATGCCGAGGTCGGGCCGTTCGCCAGCGCTTTCTGGCGCGTGGCCGTGGCCTTGCCCGTCCTGTTTGCCTGGGCAGCGATCGAGGCAAGGCGCGACGGCAGAAGCCTGTCGCTGCGCCTTCCGGTCCCGATCCTTTGGTCGGGTCTGTTTTTTGCCGGCGATCTGGTCTTCTGGCACCTCGCCATCCTGAACACGACCATGGCCAACGCCACGCTGATGGCCTGCCTTGCCCCGGTCTGGGTGCTATTCCTGTCCGGCCTCGTGATCGGCGAAAAAGTGGCTGCGCGATCCTTTGCCGGGCTGGCGATCTGCCTCATGGGCGCGGCACTGCTGATCGGCTCCAGCTATCGCCTCGATCCGTCGCGCCTGATCGGCGACTTCTACGGCCTGGTCACCTCCCTGTTCTTCGGGCTGTATTTCCTGGCCGTGCGGTTCGGGCGACGGAATATGGCAGGCGGCGAATTGACGCTGCTGTCCTCCGGCGTGACGGCCGTCATCCTGTTTGCCGTCGCGCTCGTTTCCGGCAACGCGTTGTTGCCGCAATCGGCTGGCGGATATGCGGCGCTCGGCGCGCTCGGCCTCGTCAGCCATGCCGGAGGCCAAGGACTGCTTTCGGTGGCGCTTGGTTCGTTGTCGGCTGCCTTTTCGTCGCTGGTGATCTTCATCGAGGCCGTTGCGGCGGCGGTCTTCGGCTGGATCCTGTTCCAGGAAGGCCTTGGCCCGTTGCAGATCGCTGGAGCAGCGGCAATCCTGGTCGGAATCGTCATCGCCCGGCCATCCGGCACGGCGCGTTGACACAAGACGATGCGTCGGCCACACAGCTTCGCGATGTCGATGCGCAGCCTGATCGGTCCTCGCTTTCCTGCCAGCCGGGCGGCGGAGACACGTACAACGCCGCGAGTCGGCGCGCGATTGCGGTCTCGGCCCTGGCCGTGGTTGATGCTCGCGGCCGGCCTCGTATTGCTGCCGATTCCGGCTGCGGCCGATTTCCGCATCTGCAACGACACGCGCAACCTTGTCGGCGCCGCCCTTGGCTATCGCGAGAAGGGCAACTGGATCACCGAGGGCTGGTGGCAGATCCCCGGCGAAACCTGCGCGACACTGATCGAGGGCAACCTCAATTCGCGCTTCTACTACCTCTACGCCGAGGATGCCGACCGCGGCGGCCAATGGCGCGGGGACATTTTCATGTGCACTTCCGAAAAACAGTTTCGTGTCGACGGCGTTGAGAATTGCTTCGCAAGAGGGTACCAGCGAACCGGATTTTTCGAGGTCGACACCAGCGAAAAGGACAGTTGGATGGTGCGTCTGACCGAATCGGGCCAGACCGGCGAATCTCGCTGACAGGACAAACACATGCGTCGCAATCGCCGGGTTAAGATATTGGCCACCCTCGGCCCCGCCTCCAGCACGCTGGAAATCATCGCCGGACTGTTCGAGGCCGGCGCCGACGCCTTCCGCATCAACATGAGCCATTCGGATCATGCACAGATGCGAAAGCTTGTCGGCATGATCCGCGATGTCGAACGCCAATTCGGCCGCCCGATCGGCGTGCTCGCCGACCTGCAGGGACCGAAGCACCGAATCGGCAAGTTTGCCGGGGGTAAGATCGAACTTTCGCCCGGCGACCGGTTCACCTTCGATACCGATCCGGCCACGGGCGACAACAAGCGTGTCTGCCTTCCGCATCCCGAAATACTGTCGGCGCTGAAACCCGGCGACCGCATCCTGCTCGATGACGGGCGCGTGCGCATGAAGGCGGTATCGGTGCGATCCGGCGCCGTCGTCGCCGAACTTGTCATCGGCCATGGTCTATCGGATCGCAAGGGCGTCAGCCTGCCCGACACCGAAATCGCGGCGACCGCGTTGACCGACAAGGATCGCTCCGACCTCGACGCGGCGCTCGACGCTGAAGTCGATTGGGTCGCGCTGTCTTTCGTCCAGCGCGCCGAGGACGTCGCCGACGTGCGCAAGATTGCGCGCGGGCGCGCCGGCGTCATGGCCAAGATCGAAAAGCCGCAGGCGGTGCTGCGCCTTGACGAGATCATCGAACTGGCGGACGCGATCATGGTCGCGCGCGGCGACCTCGGCGTCGAGATGCCGCTGGAGGCGGTTCCCGGCATCCAGAAGCAGATTACCCGCGCCTGCCGGCGCGCCGGCAAGCCCGTCGTCGTCGCAACCCAGATGCTCGAATCGATGATATCGGCGCCGGTGCCGACGCGCGCCGAGGTTTCCGATGTCGCGACCGCGGTCTACGAAGGCGCCGATGCGGTCATGCTGTCGGCCGAATCCGCGGCGGGCCAATATCCCCTCGAATCGGTACGGATGATGAACGCGATCGCCGAACAGGTCGAGCGCGACCCGAACTATCGCGGCATCCTGACCGCACAGCGCCCGGAGCCGGAAAAGACCGGCGCCGACACCATCTCCTTTGCGGCGCGCGAAATCGCCGATACGCTGAACCTTTCGGCCATCGTCACCTACACCGCTTCCGGCAACACCGGATTGCGCGCCTCGCGCGAGCGGCCGTCGCGGCCGATCATTGCGCTCTCGCCGATCGACAGGACGGCGCGACGCCTCGCCCTGGGCTGGGGGCTGCATTGCGTCGTCACCGAGGACGCGCGCGACCTCGACGACATGGTCGACCGCGCTTGCCGCGTCGCCGTCGAGGAAGGATTCGCCGGACCGGGCGACCGCATCATCATCAGTTCCGGCGTGCCGCTGCGCACGCCCGGCTCGACCAACATGCTGCGCATCGCCTATGTGGCGAGCGACGGGCGCTCGGGAATCTAGTGGTCCGATTCCGACATTTGCATTCCCCTGAACTTAGTCCAGCGTGTCCGCGGAGTTCGCGAGGTTCGCGTTTAGCGTTTCGATTTCCGCGATGATCCGGTCCGTCGCCGCATAGGTCGGCATGTGCCCGGTCTTTTCCAGGACAACGAGCCGCGCGCCCGCAATGTCGCGGGCAAGCCCGTCGGAATGGATGTCGGCGCGCACGGTCGAATCGCTGTCGCCGGTCACTACCGTCACCGGTATGCGGATCGCCGGATAGCGCGGTGAAATCCGGCTCACCCCGCCATGGACGGCTTCGACATCCTGCGCATTGGCGATAAAGCTGTCGGGCCGCAACACGAGCCGGGTGGCGGAGCGGTTTTCGTAATCGTCGGCCACCGGGCTCGGCGCAAACACTTCGCGTACCGCGGCGCGGTAACGCAGGCTTCCCGCCGGCACCGCCAGCAAACGGGCAAAAGCTTCGCCAATCACCGGCAAATTGGCGAACGAGTAATACCAGGTCGTGGCGCGGCTAGGCCAGGGATGGGAGACCGGGGCAACCAGCATCAATGCCGAGACCCGCTCCGGCTGGGTCACCGCCATTGCCAGCGAAACCGCGGCGCCGAGCGAATGCCCGACGATCACGGCGTTTTCTATCCCGAGCAGCGCCAGCAGTCCGGCAAGATAGCGCGCCTGGGTTTCGACTTCGCGATCCGCCGGTCCGCCGCGAGCGGAGTACCCCGCGCCCGGCCGGTCGACGAAGATCATGCGCGCGCGCCCGGCCAGCGGTTCGGCGAATGCGCCGTGGAGATCCCGGGCGTTGCCGCTGGCGCCGTGGATGAACAGAATTGGCGCCAGATCGGCAGCCGCACCGGCCTCCACCTCGAGATAATGGATGCGAACCCCGTCGATTTCGGCGAACTTGCCGATCGCCGGGAAGCGCTGTTCGACCTTGCGGGCCAATTGGATCGAGGAGGCGAACAGGATGGCGCTTGCGCCCGCCAATGCGATCGCGGCCCACATCGCTAGGCTCATGCGGCTCAAAGCGACTGGCCCGAAAGCTTTTCTTCCAGTTCGATCACCGCTTCCTGTGCCGATTCATTGGCGGGATAGATTGCAAGGACGCGATACCAGGTCGCGAGCGCCTTCTGCTCGAGGCCGGTACGCTGGAGGATGACGGCCAGTCCGGAAAGGGCGCCGAAATGACGCGGCTCGAGCTGCAGCGTCCGTTCGATATCGGCGATCGAATGGCCGAAATCCGACTTCAGGTAATACATCGTCGCGCGCCGGTTCCAGGCTTCCGAATATTCCGGGGCAAGCACCGTCACCTGGGTGAGCAGGTCTTCGGCGACGACGTATTCCTTCTTGCGGATCGCTTCGCCAGCCCAGTTCATCAGTAGGTCGATCGAGGCGGAGCCGGACAGGTTCCACTTCGCCCAAATCTGGCGCGCGATGCGGTTGGCGCCCGCGGCCGAAGTCTGACGCTTGAGGTCGGTGAACAGGTCGTCGAGCGTGATCGCCTGGCGTTCCTCGGCCTGGTCCTCGTCGGCTGGCGTTTGGGCTTGCGCCAGCGCCGTGGTCGGCGCGGCCAGAACAAGCAGGACTGCGGCAAGCATGCTTCGCATAAAGGCAAAACTAGCCTTCAGCGCGCGGGCGTCAATCGCAATTTCCCGTGAGGAAGGGGGCAGGAAGCGCCCGGTCAGCCCTGGCGCGCCTTGTAGCGCGGATTGGTCTTGTTGATGATGTAGACGCGGCCCTTGCGGCGAACCAGCCGGTTGTCGCGGTGGCGGGCCTTGAGCTGCTTCAGCGAGTTGCGGATCTTCATGGCGGCTATCCTGGGCTTTCCTGCGCCGTCGGCCGCGCCGCAGGCTGCAAAACAACGGCGCGCCACCGCTGCCGGCCGCGCGCAAAATCCGGCGGGGTCATATCCGAAACATCCGCCCGGTGTCAAGGAAACGGCCGCAAGCGCCCAATTCGAATTCCGGCCAGCCTTTGTCGCAAATCCGCTAGGCCTTGCGGCCAGGATCGCTAGTGTGGTGGTTTGAAGTTCGTTTCATTCTTTCCAGCAGGCTCTTGAACGAACTTCAAAACCAAAACCACACTAGAATCATATAGTTGCTAGTGTCCTTTCGATTCTGAAATTCGCCCGGAGGGCGCTGAGGAATGAAGCGAATTTCAGAATCAGGACACTAGTGATAGGACACTTTGCTCCGAAGCCCTCGCGACCCGGAACCGGCATGCGAAAATTCTCCGTCTTTGCCCTCGCCCGCGAGGCGCTGCGCAACCATGCCGGCTGGTCCGAGCAATGGCCGAATCCCGAACCCCGGGCAAGCTATGACGTCGTCATCATCGGCGCCGGCGGCCACGGCCTCGCGACCGCCTATTACCTGGCCAAGGAGCACGGCATCAGAAATGTCGCGGTGCTGGAGAAAGGCTGGCTCGGCGGCGGCAACACCGGCCGCAATACGACGATCATCCGCTCGAACTACCTCTACGACGAATCCGCCGGCATCTACGACCACGCCTTAAAGCTGTGGGAAGGCCTGAGCCAGGACCTGAACTACAACGTCATGTATTCGCCGCGCGGCGTGATGATGCTCGCCCACAATGTCCACGACGTGCAGGTCGCCAAACGCCATATCCACGCCAACCGCTTGAATGGCGTCGACAATGAATGGCTGACGCCCGAACAGGCGAAAGCTTTCTGTCCGCCGCTCAACGTTTCCAAAACCGCGCGCTATCCGGTGATCGGCGCCGCCCTGCAACGGCGCGGCGGCGTCGCCCGCCACGACGCGGTCGCCTGGGGCTATGCGCGAGCGGCATCCGCGCTGGGCGTCCACATCCTGCAGAACTGCGAGGTCACCGGCATCCATCGCGGCCCGGACGGCGCGGTCACCGCCGTCGAAACCACGCGCGGCCGCATCGGCGCCAAAAAGATCGGCGTCATCGCCGCAGGCCATTCCTCGGTCGTCATGCAGATGGCGGGTGTGCGCATGCCGCTCGAGAGTTTTCCCTTGCAGGCGCTGGTGTCCGAGCCGGTCAAGCCGGTGTTCCCCTGCGTCGTGATGTCGAACACCGTCCACGCCTATATCTCGCAGTCCGACAAGGGCGAATTGGTGATCGGCGCCGGCACGGATCAGTATCCGTCCTATTCGCAGACCGGCGGCCTGCACATCCTGTCGCATACGCTGGAAGCGATCTGCGAGATGTTCCCGATGTTCCGGCGCATGAAGATGCTGCGCTCCTGGGGTGGCATCGTCGATGTGACGCCCGACCGCTCGCCGATCCTGGCAAAGACCCCGGTCAAGGGCCTCTACGTCAATTGCGGCTGGGGCACCGGCGGCTTCAAGGCGACGCCGGGCTCCGGCCATGTCTTTGCCCACACCATCGCCCGCGACGAGCCGCACAAAATCAATGCCGGCTTCACGCTCGAACGCTTCCGCACCGGCCGGCTGATCGACGAGGCAGCCGCCGCGGCCGTGGCGCATTGAGAGACGGGTGATGACAAGAAAAACAATCAATCTTGCCGAAAAGCTTGCGCTGTTCACCGAGCAGTGGTCACCGAAGATCGTTGGCTCCTACAACGGCAATGATCTCATTGTTGTAAAGGTGAAGGGCGAGTTCGTCTGGCATTCCCACCCCGATACCGATGATTTCTTTCTCGTCCTGAAGGGGCGGCTGACGATCCGCATGCGCGAGGGCGACGTCACGCTTGGACCCGGCGAGATCTTTGTCGTCCCGAAAGGCGTCGAACACTGTCCGGTGGCGGAGGAAGAGACCCACATCCTGCTCATCGAACCTGCCGGAACGCCGAATACCGGCGATCCCGCCACTGCTGCGGTGAAAACGCGTATCTGATGCTCCTCATCCATTGCCCCTATTGCGAGGAAGACCGGCCGGAACTCGAATTCCGCCATGCCGGCGAGGCGCATATCGCCCGGCCGGCCAACATGGCCGAACTGAGCGCGGAAGAATTCGAGCGCTATTTCTTCATCCGCGAGAATTCGAAAGGCGTCGTCTTCGAACGCTGGCGCCACATCCATGGCTGCGCCCGCTTCTTCAACGCGGCGCGCCATTCGGTCTCCGACAAGTTCATCGCCACCTACAAGGCCGGCGAGCCGAAACCGCAACTGACGGCCGAGCAGGTCGCCGCCGCCGCGCCGGTGGCGAAACCGACGCCGGCCAATGCGGCCATGGGCTCCGGCAAGAAGGCGGACGCGTGATGATCTATTGGTCGGCGGCGAGGCAGTCTCCTCTCTCCCCCCTTGAGGGGGAGATGTCACCGCAGGTGACAGAGGGGGGTAATGCATCAGGCACGGAGTTTGTGGCTTCACCCCCCTCTGTCGGCTTCGCCGACATCTGCCCCTCAAGGGGGGAGATCGGAGACGCCGGAGCCTCGCGATGACCCTGCCCGCCCCGCACACCGGCCTGAATCGCATTCCCGGCAAGGGCCGATTGTCGCCGGCACGTACCGTTTCCTTCACCTTCGACGGCCGCAGGTTGACTGGCCTCGAGGGCGACACGCTCGCCTCGGCGCTGCTCGCCAACGGCATCCATCTCGCCGGCCGTTCGTTCAAGTATCACCGCCCGCGCGGCGTCATTGCCGCCGGGGCCGAGGAGCCGAACGCGCTGGTCGAGATTTCGCGCGACTCTGCCCGCTTCACGCCGAATGTCCGCGCTACCGTCCAGGAAATCTTCGACGGCATAAGCGCGGCGAGCCAGAACCGCTGGCCGTCGCTCGCCTTCGACATCGGCGCCGCCAACGATTTCCTCGGCCGGTTCTTCCCGGCCGGCTTCTACTACAAGACCTTCCTGTGGCCGGCCGCGTTCTGGAAACGCGTCTACGAACCGCTGATCCGCCGCGCCGCCGGACTCGGCCATGCCCCGAGGGAATCCGACCCGGACCGCTATGCCAACCGCTTCGCCCATTGCGACGTGCTTGTCGCCGGCGGCGGCCCGGCCGGTTTGCTGGCCGCGCGCGAAGCCGCGCGCCAGGGCAAAGCGGTCATCCTCGCCGACGAGAACGCCGAGTTCGGCGGCTCCCTTCTCGAATGCGCCGACATCGTCATCGACGGCAAGCCCGGTTTCGACTGGGCGCAAGACACCGTTCGCGAACTGGCGGCGATGAAAGACGTCACGCTGCTGCCGCGCGCGACCGCCTTCGGCTACTATTCGCACAACATGGTCGCGCTCGCCGAACGCGTGACCGAGCATCTCGCCAAACCCGATGCGGACGCGCCGCGCGAGCGCCTGTGGCAGGTGCGCGCCGGCAAGGTCGTGCTGGCGACCGGCGCAATCGAGCGCCAACTCGTGTTCGCCGACAACGACCGGCCGGGCATCCTGCTTGCCGGCGCGGCGCGAAAGTTCCTGAACCAATTTGGCGTGACGCCGGGCCGCAAGATCGCGGTCTATACCGCTTGCGATTCGGCCTGGATGGCAGCCTTCGATCTGAAGGCGGCAGGAGTCGAGATCGTCGCGATCGTCGATTGCCGCGACCGCGTCGATTCGCAATTGCAGGCGCGCGCCAACGACCTTTCGATTCCGACGCGCATCGGCCACGCCGTCACCGCGACCCGCAGCCGATTGCGCGTCCGCGGCATCACGGTCGAGCCAGTCAACGGCGCAAGCCAGGAACGATTCGAAATCGATTGCCTGCTGATGTCCGGCGGCTGGACGCCGTCGGTGCACCTGTTCTCGCAGTCGCGCGGCGGCCTTGCCTGGGACGAGGCCGGCGGCCGCTTCGTGCCCGACAAATATGCCGAGAATTGCATCTGCGTCGGCGCCTGCAACGGCGCGACCGCCATCGAGCACGCATTGCGGCAAGCAGCCGACACCGTCGGCGGCATGGCGCCGGAAGCCGAGGAAACGTCCTCGATGGCCGGGCACCTGCTCGGCGCGGCCAAGGGCGCCGGCGAGCATGATTTCGTCAAGGCCTTCGTCGACTACCAGAACGACGTCACCGCCAAGGACATCCGCCTCGCCGTGCGCGAGGGCTTCCGCTCGATCGAGCACGTCAAGCGCTACACCACCACCGGCATGGCGACCGACCAGGGCAAGACCTCGAACCTGCACGGCATGGCCATTGCCGCAGCCGCACTCGGCAAGCCGTTGCCCGCCATCGGCCACACCACGTTCCGCGCGCCCTATACGCCCGTCACCTTCGGCGCCATCGCCAATCACGCCAAGGGCGATCTTTTCGACATCACCCGCTGCACGCCGATGCATGACTGGGCCGCCGAAAACGGCGCCGTATTCGAGGATGTCGGCAACTGGAAGCGCGCCTGGTATTTCCCGAGGCAGGGCGAGGACATGGCCGCGGCCGTCAACCGCGAATGCGTGGCTGTGCGCACGACGGCCGGCATCTTCGACGCCACCACGCTGGGCAAGATCGAGGTCGTCGGCCCGGACGCGGTCAAGTTCATGAACCTGATGTACACCAACGCCTGGGATAAGCTTGCGGTTGGCCGCTGCCGCTACGGCATCATGTGCCGCGAGGACGGCTTCGTCTATGACGACGGCGTCGTCGGCCGCCTCGCCGAGGACCGCTTCCACGTCACGACCACGACCGGCGGCGCGCCGCGCGTCCTCCACATGATGGAGGACTATCTCCAGACCGAATTTCCGCATTGGCAAGTTTGGCTGACCTCGGTCACCGAGCAGTGGGCGGTGATTGCGGTGCAGGGCCCGAAGGCGCGCGAGATCATCGCGCCTTTCGTCGAGGAAATCGATCTCGACGCGATGCCGCACATGTCGATCCGGCAAGGAAAATCCTGTGGCGTGCCGGCGCGGCTGATGCGTGTCTCGTTTACCGGCGAAGCTGGCTATGAAATCAACGTGCCTTCACACTATGGCCGCGCCGTCTGGGAGGCGATCTGGGCACGCGGCGCGCCGATCGGCCTCACCCCTTACGGCACCGAAACGATGCACGTGTTGCGCGCCGAAAAGGGCTTCATCATCGTCGGCCAGGACACCGACGGCACCGTGACCCCATTCGACGCCGGCCTTGGCTGGGCGGTTTCTAAAGCCAAGACGGATTTTGTCGGCATTGCCGGGCTGAAGCGCCCGGACCTCGTCGCCGAAGGCCGGCGACAACTCGTTGGCCTGAAGACCAAGGACTCGAAGATCGTGCTCGAGGAGGGCGCGCAGATCGTCGCCGAACCGAACCAGGTGATCCCGGTCAAGATGCTGGGCTTTGTCACTTCCTCCTACTGGTCGGAGAATCTCGGCCGTTCGATCGCGCTGGCGCTGGTCGAGGATGGTCGCAACCGCGTCGGCCAGACGCTGCATGTGCCGATGCCGGACGGCAACATCGCCGTCGAGGTGACCGGCACGGTGTTTTTCGACGAGAACGGTGAGCGCGCCAATGCCTGAGATCGCCGCGATCCTGCCGCTCGGCGGCCGCATGCATGCCGGTAACGGCGTGCGGCTCGAACCGCTGCCTGCATGCGAGCGCGTCAGCTTGCGCGCCGGCGCCGACCTGCTCGAAGCCGTCGAGGAGCGGCTCGGCATCGAATTGCCGAAGAAGCCCGGCGCCGCAACCGCTTCGGACAAGACGACGGCGATCTGGCTCGGGCCGGACGAATGGTTGCTGATCGGAGAACCGGACAGCGATATCGCCGGCGCTGTCGATAAATTGGCCGGACTTGCCGTCAGCGCCGTCGACATTTCCCATCGCAATGTCGCGATCCGCGTGTCCGGGACGAAGGCGGCGCTCGCGCTCAATTCCGGCTGCCCGCTGGATCTGTCCGAGGCAAACTTCCCGGCTGGCCGGGCGACCCGAACCATCCTTGCCAAGGCAGAGATCGTATTGATCCGCACCGACGCAGGCACTTTTCACGTCGAATGCTGGCGTTCCTTCGCCGATTATATGTGGCAATACCTCGTCGACGCGGCTAAATCGGCCTGACGCGCACGCTTCAGCCATGCGCCGACCGAACGCGGACCACCGGGGATTCGCAATTGATCCGCTCCAGACTCGTCCTCAACTTTCCGGGTTTCGAAAAGACCGGGGCGGCGCACCAACTGGACCGCATCGCCCATAGTGCCGCCAAGACCGGAAATGTCTGGGGTTTCGCAAGCGAACGCGTTTCGCTCGAACCGGCCGCCGACGGAACGCACGCGGTTTCGACCTGGCGCAGCAAAGGCGGAAACTGGCAGGTCGAGACGCGGCTGGTGCAGTTCGCGTGGAACGATATCATTTCCGCCTATGAGGACGCGCCCCACCCGCGCGCATTCTTCGCCAATTTCCCGAAATTCCTGGCCTTCTTTACCGACGGCACCGCCGGCCGCTATTTCCGCCACGCCAAGCGTTATTGGGGCTTCACGATCTTTCCGCTGCTGCTGATCGGATTGTTTGTCGCCGTGACGTTGGCGGCATCCGTCTATGGCCTCGGCTGGCTCGGCCTGACGGGCGCCGCAAAATGGATCGCGGCGCTCGCGCTTTGCGCAGCGCTGACCTTGCTGCTCTGCAAGTGGCCGGGGGAACGCTACTATCTGCTGTTGACCATCAACGACTGGGGCTTTGCCCGCGACATGGTCAACCGCTCCAATCCGGCAATCGAAAGCCGCTATGCCGCAAACGCTGCCACCGTCATGTCCGAGATCGAAAACAGCCGCCATGACGAGATCGTCATCGTCGGCCATTCCTTCGGCGCGGTCTGGGCGGCGGCGGCCTTGGCACTTGCCCTGGAGAAGAAGACCGGCCTGCTCGCCGGAAGGAACACCGTCTTCCTGGCGCTCGGATCGAGCCTGTTGAAGATCGCGCTCGCGCCGGCCGGCCAGTTCATGCGCGACTGGATGAAACGGATCGTTGCCGAGCCCAACCTGCTCTGGCACGAGGTGCAGACCAAGGACGACCTCATCGCCTTCTACAAGGCCGACCCGTTCGCCGCCCTCGGCATCGAGGGGATGAAGGCCGAATGCCGGATCGACCGCGTCCGCTATGGCGAAGCGATGGACCGCAAACGCTATCGCAACATGCGCAAATCCCCCTACCGCACCCACCGCCAGTACATTCTCTACCAAGACAAGCGCGCCGCCTTCGACAGCCTACTGCGGATGTTCGGTCCCTTTGCCGCAAGCGAGCTGGCGCGTGACCCGGATCTGATCAAGCAAATCGACGAAGCCGGCAATCTCGCTGACGCCGAAAAACAACGGAGCCTGTGATGGAGTTCGACTGGACGCTGACCGGCAAGGGCATCTGGCTGATTTGTCTGATTGCCTGGGCCGGCATCCGCTGGGTGCCGAACCGGCGCGCGCGCAAGGTCGCGGTCGCCAGGACCTCGCGCACGCCGTCGGAGCGGTTCTCCATGGCGATGTCGACGGCGGGCCTCGGCATCGTCCCCGGCATCTGGGTATTCGCCGGCTGGCCGTCCTCGCTCGATTTTGCGCCGCTGCCGGCGCTGATCGTTGCCGGCGCCGTCCTTTTTGCGGTTTCGCTGCGCATGTTCCGCATCACCCACAAGGCGCTGGGCGCAATGTGGTCGCATAGCCTCGATCTGCGCGAAAACCACAAGCTGGTGACGACCGGCATCTACGAAAAGGTCCGCCACCCGATGTACACGGCCTTCTGGCTTTGGGCGCTGGCGCAGACATTGCTGCTATCCAACTGGCTGGCGGCGTTTGCCGGCGTCGTCGGTTTCGGCACGCTGTTCTTCCTGCGGATCGGACAGGAGGAACGGATGATGGAAGAACGCTTCGGCCAGCAATACCGGGACTATTGCGCGCGCACCAAGCGTTTGGTCCCCGGCCTCTACTAACCGGCGAAACCTGATTCCCGGGCCAACCGACAGAGCAAGGGCCGATCCCGGATTCCTGCCTGAATTGCGGGCAAATCTGGCGCCGCGGGCGCGAATACTGCGGCCAAATTGCAACAGTGGCAGCGGAATTCGCGCTGTAACTTCCGCAACTTCGGGACCGGGCCCAATCCGCAATTGCGCATTAACGGCGCATTCACCATAAACGGCAAGGTTGCCGTCCCGAAGACGCAACTATGTCCTAACAAGGGTGGTTCATGGCGGCCAATCGTTCCCGTCTGCTTCTGGTTTTTGCCGCGTGCGCGGCCCTGGCGATAACCGGCTGTTCCTCCAGCGGCACCTCGACCAGCACGGGTGGCACGGAGACGGTGAAGGCCGATCCGCGCGCCGCGACCAAGTCGCGTTCCGACGAATCGATCCACCGGGTCGAGCGTTTCACCAGCTATTCGGATATCAGGGGTGCATCGCGCACCGGCGAGGTCTACCTGCTGCGCGGGCTGATGGACATCTTCTCGCGCGGCATGGACGAGATGGCCGCCAAGATCAATCGCGCCGGTGTCTATGCGCTGTCGACCAGCTATTCGAACTGGCGCGAGATCGCCGACGAAATCGTCGCGCGCGACCGGCGCCGCGAGGTCTCCTATCCCGTGATCATCATGGGCCACTCGCTCGGCGGCAATGACGCCCCGAAAATGGCGACCTATCTCGGCGCTCGTGGCGTCAAGATCGCCTATGTCGCGACTTTCGATCCGACGGAGCCAAGCTATGTCGGCAAGAACATCGGCAAGGTCGTCAACTATTACCTTCCGAACGACAACAACCGCGTCTACCGGTCTTCCGGCTTCACCGGCAGGCTCGACAATGTCAACGTGACCCGGATGGGCGTTTCCCACACCACGCTCGAAAAGAACCCGGCCTTGCAGAACCGCGCGATCTCGCAGGTCATGGCGCTGACCAAACCGAGACGGCTGGCAAAGCGATAGGCTCCTGGTTCATGCAGCAGCAAAAGGCGCGGCTCGGCCGCGCTTTTTTATTCGCGCAGTCCGAAAGGAATGGTGGGCGTGACGGGGATTGCACCTGTATCCCACGATATCGGCGTCGTGCTCTCCCGCTGAGCTACGCGCCCAATACGGCCCGAGCTTTGTCAGAGCGCCGCAGCGCCCCGTCAAGGCGCTGGCGCCATCTCGGCCCGCGCGACATGGCATCGTCGAATGCTTCGCGCAATTCGCCGGGCCGGTCTTCAGAGAGCGCTCCGATTAAAAACTCGGCCTGCAGCAGGTCTTTGCGCGCCTTCGACGCCTCCGGTCCGCCGCGCCGCCTTTCCGAGACAATCAACTTGTGAATGGCGAACCGCTCCGGCCTCGGAATCTGAACGAGAACGCCGCTGCGGTAAATCACCGCCGCAGGAATCGGCTCGGCAATCAGATAATTGAGGTGATGCAGCGCCTGCGCATCGACGCCGAGCGCGGCAAGGTGACGACGGCCTTCGTCGGCATCGAAAGACGCGGTCAGGAACTCGACGAGTTGGTTGCCCCTGCCTTGCGCCCATCGCCACACCCGGTGCGGCTCCATTGCCGCAACCGGCGAAAAATCGAAGTCGGCGAGCACTTCGGTTAGCGGTGGCGACGCCGCGTCTTCAAGGGCTAGCGACAGTTTTTCGAAAGCGGCAATATCGATGTCGTCGGTTTGTGCGAGCTGATCGAAGCGGTAGCGCAGGCCGAGCTCGCCTTCATAGAGCCGAAATGCATGCGTTCCGACAATCGTGCCGCCGAGGCGGAACACGCCGGCTTTCGCCATTGCTGCAAGCAGGCTGCCGGTGCCTGCGTCGAGACTGAGAAACCCCTCGGCGCGCAACAGGCGCACTAGCCGCGTTCGCTCGCTCTGTCGCGCGGTGCGGTTTTCCTTCAATACCTGAAACCGCTCGATCCGTCCGCGCAGCGCATCGCTATCTTCGCCGATATAACGTTTCCGTACGGAAGAGCCGATACGGTAGCTGTCGTACCAATAGGTCCGGCCGTTGCGAACCACGCGCGTCGGCGTGCCACGCAAGTCCGAGGCTGCGTCGTCCTGAAGGGATCGAAGCAGGCTTTGATAGGCGGCGTGGGCCGTCGCAGAATGACGTTGCAGCACCGGCATTGGCATGTTCAACAGAAATCTATTTTGTTGAACATACCGATGTGCTCAACAAAAATCAACATTGTTGAACACACCACGAAGTCAGCACTCTGCACGAAGAACCGCAAGCCGGAACACAGGATCGGAACGGGAATATGGTGGGCGTGACAGGGATTGAACCTGTGACCCCTACGATGTCAACGTAGTGCTCTCCCGCTGAGCTACACGCCCGCGCCACCAGCAAATCCGTGAAAAGTGGAAACTGCTTTTCCGTCCGAATTTGCGCAGCAATAGCGCCGGATCAATCATGAAACCGCTTTGCCCGTCAACCGGATTTTCCGGCTTCCTTGCGCGTTGGAACCCGCCGGGGTTCAGGCGGCCAGCATCTTTTCGACCTCGTCGACGAGATCGCGCAGATGGAACGGCTTGGACAGCACCTTGGCGTCCTTGGGCGCGTTCGAATCGGGCCTGAGCGCCACCGCGGCAAAGCCGGTGATGAACATCACCTTCATGTCCGGATCGATCTCGGTCGCACGCCGCGCCAGTTCGATGCCATCCATTTCCGGCATCACGATATCGGTCAGCAGCAGCGAGAACGGCTCCTCGCGCAATCGATCGTAGGCGCTGGCGCCGTTGTCGAACGCCACCACCGAATACCCTGCCTTTGCCAGGGCCTTTTCCAGGAAACGGCGCATGTCGTTGTCGTCTTCGGCAAGCAGGATTTTTTTCATTTCGCGATTCCGCCCGGTTCCCGTCCGTTTGAGCAGGCCATTTTGGCAATGCCGTGACAGGCGGCCGCCAGGAGCGAGGGCCTGTCCGCACGACTTAGCCATGATCATGGTAAACGGGAAGTGAAAAACGCCGGCATTTGACGTTGAATTGCTGTGATATGCGTGGACAGCGGCGGGCGATGTTGCCAAATTGCACAAGACCTCGGCCGGAGAGACCATGCCAACCGGATTCGAATCACATCTCAATCCGCCGTTCTCGGTGATTGCACCGGCGCGCCAGCTCGCGCCATTCGTGTTCGATTCGCCGCATTCGGGCCGCAACTACACGCCGCAGTTTCTCGCAAGCATTCGCCTCAACCGCCGCGACATACGCCGCTCCGAGGATTTTCGCGTCGACGAACTGTTCGCCGAAGCAGCAAATCTCGGCTGCCCGCTCCTGGCGGCGAACTTCCCGCGCGCCTTCCTCGACGTAAACCGCGAAGCCTGGGAACTCGATCCGCGGATGTTCTGCGATCCCCTGCCGCCGGGCTGCAACACCCGTTCGGCGCGCGTTTCCGGCGGGCTCGGCACGATCGCCCGGGTCGTCGCCGAGCGCGAGGAAATCTACGCGCGCAAGCTCAGTTTCGCCGAGGCGGTCGAACGCGTCGAAACGCTCTACAAGCCCTACCACGCGATGCTCGGCCGATTGCTCACCGAGACCAAGGCGCGGTTCGGGCATGCGATCCTGATCGACTGCCATTCCATGCCGACCAATCGCGAGACCGCCCGGCGCGCCGACATCGTGCTCGGCGACCGCTACGGCACCAGTTGCGCGCCGATGCTGGTGGAAGCGGCAGCGATCATCCTGAAGGATCTCGGATTCGAGGTCGAGATCAACAAGCCTTATGCCGGCGGCTTCATCACCGAACACTACGGACGCCCGGCAGCCGGCTTCCATGCGCTCCAGTTCGAGATCAGCCGCAACTTGTATATGGACGAGGCCCGCATCGAGAAACATTCCGGTTTCGCCTCGACCGCAAAAGCGATGCGGACATTCGCCGAGCGTCTGATCGGCCTGCCGGAAGCCTGCTTCGCCGCCAACCCTGCGCTCGCTGCCGAATGATGCAAAGCGCCGAATCGCTTCCGGCCGAACTGCAGCCGGCAAGCCTCACCGGTTTGCTTCACGAATTGTGCGACCTTGCCGAGGGCGAGACCCTGCCCCGGTTCCGGTTGGGCATCGATGTCGAAAACAAGTCGGCGCGCCATTTCGATCCGGTTACGGTAGCCGATCGCGCTGCCGAAATCGCCATTCGCCGCCGTCTGGCGGAGCGCTTCCCGGGCCACGGCATCGTCGGCGAGGAAGGCGGTAATGCTAGTGCCGATGCCGAACTCGTCTGGCATATCGATCCGGTTGACGGCACCCGCGCCTTCATTTGCGGTCTGCCCTCCTGGGGCACGCTGATCGGTCTTGCCCGGAACGGCCAGGTCATTGCCGGGGTCATGGCGCAGCCGTTTACCGGCGAGCGCTATCTGGCTGCCGGCGCCGGCGCCTTCCTCGCGCGCGGCGGCGACAGCCGCCGTCTTTCCACGCGCCATACCGTCGATCTTTCGCAAGCCCTGATGATGACGACCTCGCCCTATCTGTTTTCGGAAAACGAAATCGAACGCTACCGGGCGCTCGAGGCTACCTGCCGCATGACCCGCTATGGCTTCGACTGCTACGCTTACGCCATGGTCGCTTCCGGCCATGTCGATCTTGTCGTCGAAAGCGGGCTGAAATCCTACGACGTCGCCGCCCTGATCGCGATTGTCACGCAGGCCGGCGGCGTGATGACGGACTGGCAGGGCGGCAATCCGCTTTCGGGCGGCGCCGTGATCGCGGCGGCGAATCCGCGGCTGCACGAAAAGGCGCTCGCGATCCTGCGCCGGTAGCGCACGGCGGCAGAATTTCCTATCCGCTCTCGCCGCCGGTGAATGCGCGGAACGCCGCCAGCAATTGTTCGCGGAAAAGATCGCGCTCCTGCAGCACCTCGTGGCGCGCGCCCGCGATCGAAAGCGTGCGGCCGGAACGCAATCGCCGGCCGATTTCCTCGGCGGGACGATTGGCGACGATCTTGTCGTTGCCGGCGCAAACCAGCAGCACCGGAACGGTGATAACGCCGAGGAAATCGGAATCGTCGATGCGATCCATCGCCTGGCAGGCGGCATAGAGCCATGCCGCGGTCGGGGCATCGATCGTCAGTTCCGGGAACGCCGCCCCGAATTCCGCGTTGCGGGTAAAGCGGCGCATATCCGAGGTTAGCAGGTTGTCGGGAAACGCCTTGACCGAATCCGGCACGCGGCGCGGTTGCAGATAGGCGGCCCCCAGGCCGATGGCGCTGAACACGCCGGTGATCGCCTTCAGCCATGTCTGCGGCAGCGGCGTCGAAGCGAAGCGGAACAGCGGCGAGGCCAGCAGGATCCGCTCCACGCGATTGGCCAATCCCGGCGCGGCGAGGAGCGCCACCAATGAACCGGTCGAATGCGCTAGCACATAGAGCGGCAGCCGGCAGTCCGGCAACGCCACTTCCGTCAGGATCGTGTCGAAATCGGCGACATACTGATCGAAGCTGTCGACATAGCCGCGGCGCGGGTCGGTCAGCAGCCGGTCGGAACGCCCCTGCCCGCGCCAGTCGAAGGTCAGGACGTCATAGCCGCTGGTCCTGAGATCGGCGACGGTCTCGTAAAATTTCTCGATATATTCGCCACGCCCTTGCAGCAGCACCGCGGTCCCGCGAAACGGCGGATGGGTCGTCCGCCATCGCGCATAGCGCAGGCTGACGCCGTCCGGTGTCTTCACATGGCCGGCGACGGCGTCTTCCGGACAAGGATTGTCCCTGCTTTCCCTGAGGAGGCTTTCGCCGCCGCGCGGCCCGGGTTCCGGAGCGCCATCGCCCGGTTCGGCGCCGATCCCGGTTCGAGCCGGTTTGGCCCCGCTGTCTGCTTGCGATTCGATCGTCATCCTTGCCCAGCCGGCTAATTTCGAATGGTTTCCGCCTTGTTAGAGGCCCTTGAATCGCAAAATTCAAGCTCCCATATCTGGCACGCGGACGCCGTTACGGGTCCGCAAGAACTGCTTCCGGCCTGACGGGTGGAAGCCCCGGCCGAAAGCGCCAACGCATTGTCGCTCAAAGGAGGACTCTGATGCGCGCGATTGATTTTGCACCCCTGTACCGCTCGACTGTCGGCTTCGACCGCTTGTTTTCCATGCTGGACAATCTCGCCCAGCCGGATTCGACGCCGTCCTACCCGCCCTACAATATCGAACGCGTCGGCGACAACGCCTACCGCATTTCGATGGCCGTCGCCGGATTTGGCGAGAGCGACATCTCGCTTGAGGCGCAAGCCAACACCCTGACCGTGCGCGGCGAAAAATCGGAAACCAGGGAAGACGGGGAAGCCGAAGTGCTGTTCCGCGGCATCGCCGCGCGCAGCTTCGAACGCCGTTTCCAGCTCGCCGATCATGTCGAGGTCAAGAGCGCCAGCCTTGAGAACGGCCTGCTCCACATCGATCTTATCCGCGAAATCCCCGAGGCGATGAAGCCGCGCAAGATTTCGATCGGCAAGGCCAACGGCAAGGTCAAGCAGATCGAAGCCTGATTTCATCCGGGCTTCCAACCGAAGGGCGCCATTTTCGGCGCCCTTTTGTTTACGCGCGCCAGAGCCGCGCCAGGACCGCGTCGACCGAGATCTTGCCGGCGCCACCGGCCATGAGGGCGAGCGCCATGGCCGCCCAGGTCAAATGCACCGGCCAACCGGTCGGCACCGTGAGCTGCACGACCAGCGTCATGACCAACAGCCCGAGCGCGACAAATCGCGTCCCGGCGCCGAGCACCAACAGCATCGGCAACACGATCTCGGCGGACCCGGCCAGGAACGCCGTCGCCGTGGGCGCCGGAAAATCATAGGGCCCGCCCGGAAGGTGCAGCTTGAATTCCTCGGTAAACAGCAGCACCGCGACATCGTTGAGCTGGAGGAACCCGTCCCACTTTCGCACCCCCGACATCCAGAACGGCACCGCCAATCCCAGGCGCAACGCCAGCTGCGTCAATGCCGGAAACGCAGCTGCGCCAACAATGCGGCTGGCCCAGTTGACGAGCGCGCCAATGCCGCGATCGTTCGCACTTTCACCGACTTGCGCCATCGTTTCCCTCATTTGGCTGAATGCGCGGCCTTCACGCGACGATATCGCGGATCGCGCCCGATGAAAGCATTCCGGCGATATTGGCAGCAAGGTCGAATCCTTCGATATCGCTCGCCGCTTGCGCCGCGTCTCCAAGACTGGCGCCGCCCAGCAAACGCTCGAGAAATTCCGCGCCGCCCGGCGGCAGCCAGCGAACGATGATCTCGAGCTGCGGGCGCGTGATCAGCGCGTCTTCCGGCCCTGCCGCCTCGACGGAACCGTCCTTCGTCTCGTCGCGGTTGGCCGCAAAGATCGAAACCGCCGGAAAGGCCGAGCGCACGATCCGGGTGGCCGGATGCGCGACGAAACGCGCTGCCTCGAGTTGTTCCGGCGCAAGCGCCGTCAGCCGGTCCGCGGCGAGCGGTAATTCATCGGCGGCGTGGTAGGCGTCGAGCCACGCCCGCTCGATGCGGGCAACGTCGCCAAGCCAGGGCAGGTCGCGGGCCGGTTCGAACCCGTCGATGAAATCGGCAAACGCGCGGCCATATTCGAAGAGCAGCGGGGACGCCGGTGGCGACTGGCGCACATGCACGCGGGCCATTGCCCGAAAGAACTCGCGGCCGACGATGCGCTGCACGGCGGGATAGGTATCGGCGAGCGCGTTGACGAGGCTTACCGTCACATTGTTGCGATAGACATCGAAGCGCCGGCCCGCAGGCCGCGAATCCAGCGCCGCAACGCAATCGGGCTCCGCCATGTCGGGATCGAGCAGCGCTCCGGCGAAGGCGCGCGAATACGACAACTGTTCCGACCGCACAGGCGCCAAGACCGTCTTATGCGCCGACGGCATGGCGAACCGCCGTTTGGGCCTGGTTGGCGCCGCCGTTGAGGATCAGCTGCGCCGTCTCCGCTTCGCGTTTGAGCACCGGCCATTCGGGGATTTCGCTGTCCCATTCGATCAGCGTCGCGACCGGGCCCTGCCGCGCGATCACGTCTTCGTATAGCGACCAGACCGGATCGGCGACTTCGCGGTCATGCGAATCGATCAGCAGCGGCGCGCCTCGATCGTCACTCTGGGTATCGTGGCCGGCAAGATGGATTTCCCCGACAAGCTCCAGCGGAAACGCGTCGAGATAGGCCTGGGCGGAGTAGCCCTGATTGGTTGCCGACACGAAAACGTTGTTGACGTCGAGCAAGAGGCCGCAGCCGGTGCGCACCGACATTTCGCGGATGAAATCGGCTTCGGCATAAGTCGATTCGGGGAACATGACATAGGTCGACGGGTTTTCGATCATGATCGGGCGCCGGATCGCGTCCTGGACCTGATCGATATGCTCGCACACCTTTGCCAGCGTGGCCGCGGTGTAAGGTAGCGGCAGCAGGTCGTTGTAGAACACGTCGTCGTGCGTCGACCAAGCCAGATGCTCGGAAACCAGCGCTGGCTCGTAGCGCCGCACCAGGTCGGCGAACCGGGCCAGATGATCGGGATCGATTCCCTTAGGCCCGCCGATCGACATGCACACGCCATGAAGCGATACGGCATGACGCTCGCGTATACGCGCCAGATTGGCATGCGGCAGGCCGCCTGCGCCCATGTAGTTTTCCGCGTGGACTTCGAAGAACCCGACCGGATCGGCATCGGCAAGGATTGCGTCCAGATGCTTGGGCTTGAAGCTCGCCCCGGCGCGACCGCCGGGGCGAAATATTGGCAAGCGGTGCACAGCGGTTGCCCGGATATCTCCAGCTAAAACCATGTCCTGCACCGCTTCCTGCTTCTGGTTCGACCCGGCCTTATGCCGGCAGGTCGCGCTTGAGCGCCTCTTTCGAGCCGGCGCGGCCGCCCGGCACCGAAATTTTCTCGCAGGTGCCGCCGGCGACAAATGCCCAGGCATTGCCCTGGAAATCGACCGTCGAACTACCCTGGCATGTGGTGCCCGGCCCGGCCGCGCAATCGTTCATGCCGGCGAGTGAAACGCCATAGCATTTTTCCTTGCCTGCGGCCATCGCCGCCTTGCCTTCCGCCTCCGTCAGCGGACCGGCATAGGCAATGGAAGCCAAGGCCGTTGCTACCGCCCCGGCAACAGCAGCGGCGCTGAAAATCGATTTCGTCGACATTGCATTCTCCTGTTTTTAGACAATTGCCGGCACGAGCCGGCGCCGCTCAACGTCCCAGAGGCCGCTCTCAATTGGAAATCAACGCCGCGCGAGCCTGTATCATTTCTCGCTGACGCTATCGTGACCGGCCGGATGCGGCCATCGTCCTCGAAGCGCCCACGCGATGGCGCGCCAGGAGCTTATGACGGCAGATCGCGCTCCAAGGCCGTGTCGGAGCCCTTGCGACTGGCGTCGATCACGATGTCCTCGCACTTGCTGGCTTCGACATATCTCCAGGAATTGCCCTGGTAGTCGATTTTCGAGGTGCCGGCGCAGGTGGTGCCGGCGCCCGCGGCGCAGTCGTTCTGGCCGGCAAGGGCAACGCCATAGCATTTCAGCTTGGCGGCGTTGGCGGGCGCGGCGGTCATCGCCACGGCCGCCGCAAGCGCGCTGGCGACGATGGCTGCGGTCGCAACAGTCTTCGTGTTCATCGCTGCATTCTCCTTGAGGATCTCTTGGCGGGTCGCAGGATTTTCTCGCTCCCGTTGACCGTGAACAGCACCTAGATCGGAAATCACAGACTCAATTGGAAATCACAAACCTGTAAAGCAGGCATTAACCGAATCGCAACTTTCTGTAAGGCGATCGCGGCATCTTCATGACACCAGCGCGGCAAATGCTGCAACTTCCGGTGCGCTCGTTGCAAAGCTCGCGACCAACCGGAACACCGCCTCGTTTTCGGCAAGCTTCGCCGCAACCTCATGCGGCGGCTGCCATTCGTGAAACCGCGCGCCGGCTTGTTGCAGTTTCATTTCGGTTTCGCGATTCGCCACGAAAAATACTTCGTTGGCCTGGCCCGGCCAGGCAAGGCGCACGCGCTTGCCGGACGAGATGGCCGCACGCAGTTGTCCGGCCATGGCGTTGGCGTGCGCCGCCAGTTCGAGCCACAATCCGCCGGCGAAATACGCCTCGAATTGCGCTGCGACGAAACGTGACTTTGAAAACAGGAACCCGGAGCGCTTGCGCAGATATTCCGCGGTTTCGCGCAGCGCCGGATCGAAAAGCACCAACGCTTCGGCACACCAGCAGCCATTCTTGGTCGCCCCGAACGAAAGCAGGTCGATTCCGGCTTGCCACGTCATCTGCGCCGGACTCGCATCGAGCGCAACCAGCGCATTGGCGAAACGGGCGCCGTCCATGTGCACGGACATTCCGAGGCGACGCGCCTGACCGGCAAGTTCCCGGATCTCATCGAGCGAATAGACCGTGCCGGCTTCGCTCGCCTGCGTCAGCGACAGCGCCACGGCGCGGCCGTGATGCAGGAAAGGCGGATCGTAACGCTGAAGGTGACCGGCAAGCGCGACCGGATCGATTCTGCCACCAACGCCGTCGACCCATTCGATCCGTCCGCCGGAGAGGAATTCCGCCGCGCCGCATTCGTCTTCGACGAGATGGGCGCCGCGATGTGCAATCGCAATACCGCCGGGCTTCATCGCGCAAGTGATCGCCAGTGCATTGGCCGCCGTGCCGGTCGGCACCAACAGGACGGCGACCTCGCGCTCGAAAATCTCGCAGAATTTCTCCGTCACTGCGGCATCGAGTTCGCTGGCGCCGTAGGCCGCGCCGAAGCCGGCCGCATGCCGGCCCAAGGCTTCGACAATTTGCGGGGCGGCGCCCGCCCAGTTGTCGCTTGCGAAATTCATCGGCTTCGTCGCCCAATTCGGATTGCTCACGCCGGATTTGTTGCGCTGGCCGATTGACCACGCCCCGCATTGGGTGGCAAGTCCGCCTCGCATGCATGTCGCCAGGAAGCCGCCGGCCGCTTGCGGGCAATTGCGCTTTCTGGCATTGTCTGGTAAATAGGACAGGATTGCTGTCCTATCTGCCCGCCCAATTCTCTGGCGAATTGGACCGGCAGGCTCGATCTCGGCAGAATTCCGCAGCGGACCAGGCGGCCGCCAGGAGCGGTTTGTCACGGCATCGTGCGGGGAGGAAAGGCAAATGAGCGCATCTGCGAGACTTCCGGTTTCGGCTGCCGCCAACGGGCTTCCTGCCCGGCAGGGCTTGTACGATCCGCGCTACGAGCACGACGCTTGCGGCGTCGGCTTCCTCGTCAACATGAAGGGCGTGCGCTCGCACGACATCATCGCCGACGGCCTCAGGATGCTCGAGAACCTGACGCATCGCGGCGCGGTCGGCTCCGATCCGTTGGTCGGCGACGGCGCCGGCGTCCTTTCCCAGATTCCCGACCGCCTGTTCCGCGAGGAGATGGCCAGGCTCGGCGTCGAATTGCCGCCGGCTGGCCAATATGGCGTCGCCGCCCTGTTCATGCCGCGCGACGCTTCCATCCGCGACCATTGCATGGAGGTGATCGCGGAATCGTCCAGGAGCGAAGGCATAGAGGTGCTCGGCCATCGTGACGTGCCGGTCGACAATTCGAGCCTCTCGCGCTCGCCGGAGATCGCCGCCTCCGAACCGTTCCACCGCCAGGTTTTTTTCGGAAGGCCAGCGGCGTTCAATAACGACCTGGATTACGAGCGCCGGCTCTACATCCTGCGCAAGGTGATCTCCGGCCGCATATTCGCCGAGACCGGCGGACGCGACAACGGCTGCTACATCGTCTCGATGTCGGCCCGCACGATCGTCTACAAGGGCATGTTCCTCGCCTTCCAGTGTGGGCGCTACTACAAGGACCTGACCGACAAGCGTTTCGAATCGGCGCTCGCTCTCGTCCACCAGCGCTTTTCGACCAACACTTTCCCGTCCTGGAAGCTCGCACATCCCTACCGGATGGTTGCCCATAACGGCGAGATCAATACGTTGCGCGGCAACGTCAATTGGATGGCGGCGCGCCAGGCTTCCGTCGACTCCGAACTGTTCGGCAACGACATCGAAAAGCTGTGGCCGATCTCCTATGAAGGCCAGTCGGATACCGCCTGCTTCGACAACGCGCTCGAATTCCTGCAGATGGGCGGCTATTCGCTCGCCCATGCGGTGATGATGCTGATCCCGGAAGCCTGGGCCGGCAACAAGCTGATGGATGCCGAGCGCAAGGCCTTCTACGAGTACCACGCCGCGCTGATGGAGCCGTGGGACGGCCCGGCCGCCGTCGCCTTCACCGACGGCCGCCAGATCGGCGCCACACTCGACCGCAACGGATTGCGCCCCGCCCGCTACATCGTCACCGACGACGACCGTGTCATCATGGCATCCGAAGCCGGCGTCCTGCCGGTGCCGGAAGAGCGGATCATCGCCAAGTGGCGCCTCCAGCCCGGCAAGATGTTGCTGATCGACCTCGAACAGGGCCGTATCATTTCCGACGAGGAGATCAAGGCCGACATGGCGGCGCGCCATCCCTACAAGCAATGGCTGAAGAATACCCAGCTCATTCTCGAGGATCTGGCCTCAGTCGAGCCGCGCGCGTTGCGCCGGGACGTGTCGCTGCTCGATCGCCAACAGGCTTTCGGCTACACGCAGGAAGATACCCGCATCCTGATGTCGCCGATGGCGACCACCGGCCAGGAAGCCGTCGGCTCGATGGGCACCGACACGCCGATTTCGGCGATGTCGGACAAGTCGAAGCTGCTTTACACCTATTTCAAGCAGAACTTCGCCCAGGTCACCAACCCGCCGATCGACCCGATCCGCGAGGAACTTGTGATGAGCCTCGTATCGTTCATCGGTCCGCGGCCCAACATCTTCGATCTGGTCGGCGCCTCGCGCCGCAAGCGCCTGGAGGTGCGCCAGCCGATCCTGACCAATGGCGACCTCGAGAAGATCCGCTCGATCGGCCATGTCGAGGACCGTTTCGACACCAAGACGATCGACGTGACCTATGCCGCCGAGCACGGCGCGGATGGCATGACCGGCGCGCTCGAACGTTTGTGCGACCGCGCCGAGGCGGCTGTCGCCGGCGGCTATAACATCATCATTCTGTCCGACCGCCAGATTGGGCCAGACCGCATCCCGATCCCGATGCTGCTGGCGACGGCGGCCGTCCACCACCACCTGATCCGCAAGGGCTTGCGCACTTCGGTCGGCCTCGTCGTTGAATCCGGCGAACCGCGCGAGGTCCATCATTTCTGCTGCCTGGCGGGTTACGGCGCCGAGGCAATCAATCCCTGGCTCGCTTTCGAGACGCTGCAGGACATGCACCGCCGCGGCGAGTTTCCGAAGGAGGTGGACGCCGAGGAAGTGGTCGAGCGCTACATCAAGGCGATCGACAAGGGTATCCTCAAGGTCATGTCCAAGATGGGCATCTCGACCTACCAGTCCTATTGCGGCGCCCAGATTTTCGACGCCGTCGGCCTGTCGGAGGAATTCGTCGCGAAGTTCTTTACCGGCACGGCCACGCGCATCGGCGGCGCCGGCCTCGGCGAAATTGCCGAGGAGACCGTGCGCCGGCACGCGGGCGCCTTCAGTAACGACCCGGTCCTGAAATCGGCGCTGGAAGTCGGCGGCGACTACCAGTTTCGCCTGCGCGGCGAGGCCCATATCTGGACGCCGGATACGATCTCGACCATGCAGCACGCCGTGCGCAAGGGTTCATTCGAGACGTTCCAGCAATATTCGCAGATGATCGACAGTGCCTCGGCGCGCGCCAAGACCATCCGCGGCCTGTTCCGCATCAAGGCCGCCGCGGAAACCGGCCGCAAGCCCGTCAACCTCAAGGAGGTCGAACCGGCCGGCGACATCGTCAAGCGGTTTTCCACCGGCGCCATGAGCTTCGGCTCGATCAGCCGCGAGGCGCACACGACGCTGGCGCGGGCGATGAACTCGATCGGCGGCAAGTCGAATACCGGCGAGGGTGGCGAGGAAGCCGACCGCTTCGCGCCCCTGCCCGACGGGCGCATGAACCCGGAGCGCTCGGCGATCAAGCAGGTCGCCTCCGGCCGCTTCGGCGTCACGGCGGAGTATCTCGTCAATTCCGACATGATGCAGATCAAGATGGCCCAGGGAGCAAAGCCCGGCGAGGGCGGTCAGTTGCCCGGCCACAAGGTTGACGCGACCATCGCCAAGGTGCGCCATTCGACGCCCGGCGTCGGTCTGATTTCGCCGCCGCCGCATCACGACATCTATTCGATCGAGGACCTGGCGCAATTGATCTTCGATCTGAAGAACGTCAATCCGACCGGCCTGGTCTCTGTGAAGCTTGTCTCGGAGGTCGGTGTTGGCACGGTCGCCGCCGGCGTCGCCAAGGCCCGCGCCGATCACATCACGATTGCCGGCTATGAAGGCGGTACCGGCGCTTCGCCATTGACCTCGATCAAGCATGCCGGTTCGCCCTGGGAGATCGGGCTCGCCGAAACGCACCAGACGCTGGTGATGAACGGGTTGCGCAGCCGCGTCGCCCTGCAGGTCGATGGCGGCCTGCGCACCGGCCGCGACGTGCTGATCGGCGCCCTGCTCGGCGCCGACGAATTCGGTTTCGCCACCGCGCCGCTGATCGCGGCCGGCTGCATCATGATGCGCAAATGCCATCTCAATACCTGCCCGGTCGGCGTCGCTACGCAGGACCCGGTCCTGCGCAAGCGCTTCAAGGGCACGCCCGAGCACGTCGTCAATTTCCTGTTCTATGTCGCCGAGGAACTGCGCCAGTTGCTGGCCGAGCTCGGGTTCAGGACCGTCGACGAGGCGATCGGCCGCACCGACCTGCTCGAAATCGAGGAAGTGATCGGCCACTGGAAAGCGCGCGGGCTCGATTTCTCGCGCCTGTTCTTCCGGCCGGACGCCGATCCGCAGGCGGTGTACCACAACGAGAGCCAGAACCATCCGATCGACAACATCCTCGACCGCAAGCTGATCGACCTGGCTCGGCCGGCGCTGGACAAGCGCCAGGAGGTCCGCGCCACCGTCGAAATCCGCAATGTCGACCGCACCGCCGGCGCGATGCTGTCCGGTGAGATCGCCAGGCGATATGGCCACAAGGGTTTGCCGGGCGACATGATCCGCTTCGAGATGAACGGGACCGCCGGCCAATCCTTTGGTGCGTTCCTTGCCCATGGCGTCACGTTCGACCTGGTCGGCGCGGCCAACGATTATGTCGGCAAGGGCCTGTCGGGCGGCCGCCTCATCGTGCGCCCGCCGGAGACGTCGCGGGTACCGGATTCGGAGGCGATCATTGTCGGCAATACCGTGCTCTACGGCGCCATTGAGGGCGAATGCTATTTCCGCGGCATTGCCGGCGAACGCTTCGCGGTGCGCAATTCCGGCGCGATCGCCGTCGTCGAGGGCGTCGGCGACCACGGCTGCGAATACATGACCGGCGGCATCGTCGTCGTCATCGGCAAGACCGGGCGGAATTTCGCCGCAGGCATGTCCGGCGGCATCGCCTATGTTCTCGACGAGGAAGGAGATTTCAGCCGACGCGCCAACATGGCCATGGTCGAACTCGAACCGGTGCCGGAGGAGGATGACATTCTGGAACAATTGCACCACCATGGCGGCGACCTCGAATTCAAGGGCCGCATCGACGTCATGGCCGACATGTCGGGCCACGATGCCGAACGCCTGCTGCAATTGATCGTCAATCATCGCGATCTCACCGGCTCGCCGAAGGCGCGCGAAATCCTGGAGAACTGGGCGGCCTATCTGCCGCGCTTCGTCAAGGTGATGCCGGTCGAATATCGTCGCGCCCTGCGCGAAATCGAACTGGCGCACACCGCCGTCGCGGCCGAATAGCGCCGTGTGCCGGGCGACGCATATTACGACAGTTGGCGCGCCCGGCGGCCGGGATACGGGCCGCCTTGCGGCGTGCGACAGCCGCAAATAGGAGTTTCACCGCAGAATCACGGTGACGGCGGGCGCAATCGCGCCCGCGGACTTGGAGTGGGGCATGGGAAAGGTAACCGGTTTTCTGGAGATCGATCGCCAGGACCGCAAATACAAGCCGGCATCCGACCGGATCCGCAACTGGCGCGAGTTCGTCATCCCGCTCGGCGAGCAGGCGACGCGCGACCAGGCCGCGCGCTGCATGGATTGCGGCATTCCCTATTGCCACAATGGCTGTCCGGTGAACAACCAGATCCCGGACTGGAACGACCTCGTCTACCAGGACAACTGGGCGGAAGCCTCGCGCAACCTGCATTCGACCAATAATTTTCCGGAATTCACCGGGCGGATCTGTCCAGCGCCGTGCGAAGCCTCGTGCACGCTGAACCTGGAAGACGTGCCGGTGACGATCAAGACGATCGAAAGCGCGATCGTCGACCGCGCCTGGCAGGAAGGCTGGATCGTGCCCGAGCCGCCGGCAAAAAAGACCGGTAAGAACGTCGTCGTCATCGGCTCCGGCCCGGCCGGGCTCGCCGCTGCCCAGCAATTGGCGCGCGCCGGCCATGCAGTCGACGTCTACGAGAAATACGCGCTGCCCGGCGGCCTGCTGCGCTACGGCATTCCCGACTTCAAGATGGAAAAGCAGCTGATCGACCGCCGGGTCGAGCAGATGCGGGCCGAGGGCGTCACGTTCCACTGCAACCGGCATGTCGGCCAGGGCGTCGGCTATGAAGAAATCGTGAAGTCGCACGATGCGGTGCTGATCTCGAGCGGCGCCGAAAAGCCGCGCGATCTGGCGATCGAGGGCCGCGAACTTGGCGGCGTCCATTTCGCCATGGATTTTCTGCCACAGCAGAACCGTCGCGTTTCCGGCGAGCCGCAAGCCGATAACCGGCCGATTCTCGCCAACGGCAAGCATGTCGTGGTGATCGGCGGCGGCGACACCGGTTCCGATTGCATCGGCACTTCGATCCGCCAGGGTGCCTTGTCGGTCACGCAGCTCGAAATCATGCCGAAGCCGCCGGAGATGGAAGAAAAGCTGGTGACCTGGCCGAACTGGCCATTGAAATTGCGCACCTCCTCCAGCCACCAGGAAGGCGCCGAACGCGAATTCTCGGTAATGACGAGCAAGTTCACCGGCGAAAACGGCATGGTGAAGAGGCTGCATTGCGTGCGCGTTGACGACAAGATGAAGGAAGTTGCGGACGGCGGCTTCGAACTGAAGGCCGATCTCGTGCTGCTGGCGATGGGCTTTGTCCATCCGGTGCACGAAGGCCTCGTCGCCGGCCTCGGCGTGAGCCTCGACAATCGCGGCAATGTCGCCGCCAACACCAACGACTATCGCACTTCCGTCGGAAACGTCTATGCCGCGGGCGACGCCCGCCGGGGCCAGTCGCTGGTTGTCTGGGCGATCCGCGAGGGCCGTCAGGCCGCGCGCGCCATCGATCTCGACCTGATGGGCGAAACCCGGCTGCCGCGATAGGCCTCGCGCAACCCTCAGGACGGTCCCGAACGCTCTATTTCGAGCGGCTTCAGTGCTTGCGGCTTGGCCGCGCCCCAGGACGCATCGATGCGGCCGGATGGCGGATTGCCGACAAGCCCCGATTGCACCAGTTCGCGACTGGTCGACCCGGCCGCTCCACTGTCCAGAAAAACGCCCTCGCCTTCCAGCACCTCGAAGCCGTCGAACGCCGGGTTGTCGAGGCTCATCGCGATGGTGCGGCCGCTCGACGCCGGATCGTAGTCGGGCGGCGTCACCGGCGCGGCGATATCCAGGCCGAACCCGGCCCCCGGCCGCTCGTCGAATCCGAGGCCGCGGACCTTGCGCAATTCGCGTTCGGCATAAAACGCCATCTTGCGCTTGCCCGGCTTGGTCATGTTGATGCCGTCCGAATTGCGCAGGCGCACGATCTGCCCGTCGATATCGGGACCGGCGCTGATGAATTCGCCGTCCGCGCCGGTGAAGCCGTCCCAGATGTCGACATACTGGCCACCGGCAAGTCCGCTGACATTGCGGAAGATTTCGTTGAAGGCAACGAGATCGGTATTCATCTGCGGCGACTTGGCCGGCGGCAAACCGACCCAGATCAAAGCCGCCGAAGCGGCCTGCACGGCCCGCGCCGCGCCAAGCGCGCGCGCCAAATACGCTTCCTTCCACTCGTCGCCGAGCTTTTCGAAGCGCTGCTGACCGACCCGCATATTCTGGCGGTCGTTCATGCCGATCTGGATGACCACGGCGACCGGCTTCTGTTCCAGCAAAAGCTTGCTGAGCCGGTCCGGCCAGTTGACGACATCCTCGCGGGTGAAACCGGAAAGGCCGGAACTCGCGTCGACAACCTCGACCCCGGGATTTTCCGCAAATGCCTGTTCCAGGCCCCAAAACAGCCCGTTGGCCATGAAGTCGCCGACCACGAGCACCTTCAACGCATCCTCATCCTTGGTCAGCACGGTCTTGGCCGCGGTCTGGCCGCCGGCGAACGAAGTGTTGGCGTCGGGCGCGACAATGACGCGCCGGGCCTGATTCTCCTTCTGCTGGCGCTGCAGCTTGCGGATGTTCTCTCGGCCGCGCTTCAATGCGCCGCCGAACAGCAACTCGAACAGGTTGACGCGCTTTTGGCCGTCCCTGGATTGGGCATGGGCTGCATTGCCGCTGCCGGAAACCAGCATGTCGACAGGACCGGCAAGCGCCATCGCAACGACGGCGGCGAGCATCAGCCTGCTAATTGCGGCGCAAATTCTCCAATAGGGTCTTCGACGGGTAGCCATTGATCTCGATACCCTTGTTCGACTGGAAAGCCATGACCGCCTTCTTCGTGCCCGGCCCGAATTTTCCGTCGATTTCGCCATCATAGAGGCCGAGGCGGAGCAGTGCGCGCTGCGCTTCCCTGCGCTCTTCCTCGTTCAGGAGAACGTAACCACGCGGCCAGTCCCTGACAAGTCCGCCATGCCCGGCGATCTGGTCGGCCAGCAGCCCGACGGCCAGCGCATATTTGTCGGCATTGTTGTAGCGCTTCAGTACATAGAAATTGCGCAGCAGGAGGAACGCCGGCCCGTTCGTCCCGGCCGGCAGCATCAGCACCGCCTTGTCGTCGCCGCGCGCAAACGCCCTTCCGGCCACCCGCTTTACGCCCTTGGCGCTCCATTGCGAAAGCGTCATCGTCTGGCCTTCCAGCCGCGCCAGGCCGGGGTTCGAAAACGCGACTTCGTACCCCCAGGTCCTGCCCGTTCGCCAGCCGTTCTTGGCGAGCAGGTTGGCGGCCGAAGCGAGCGCATCGGGAACCGAATTCCAGATATCGCGCTTACCGTCGCCGTCGATATCGACCGCCCAGGCCAGATAGCTCGTCGGGATGAACTGGGTATGGCCCATCGCGCCGGCCCACGATCCTGTCAGGCCGGCCGGAGAGACGTCGCCGGTCTGCGCGATTTTCAGCGCGGCGATCAGTTGGGTCCTTGCGAATTTCGCGCGCCTGGCGTCGGCATAGCCGAGTGTCGCCAGCGACCGGGCGACCTTGCGGATGCCCTTTCCGGTCTTGAGCGCCTCGCCATAGGAGGATTCCATCGACCAGATCGCCAACACCGTGTCGCGGTCAACGCCGAAGCGCTTCTCGATGAGATCGAGCCAGCGCTGCAGCTGGCGGCGCTGTTCGCGGCCGGTGCTCACGATCGATTCGGTGATCCGGGTATCCATGTATTCCCAGACCTTGTCGGTGAATTCCGGCTGATAGTTTGCTGCCTGGATCACCTCCGGATCGGGCGCGTCGATTCCGGCGAAAGCCGAGTCATAGATCGACGGGCGGACGCCTGCGTCTATGGCGGTCTTGCGGAATGAGGCAATCCAGGAAACGAATCCGCTGTCCGCGGCGGCAGCCGGCACGATCGCAAACGCGGACGACGCCGCGACCGCGACAACCGCCAGGAGCATTGCCAGTCTTCGCATGTTGCCTCCACGCCGGTTTCGTGGCCGCGAATCTCCCGTGCGTGTGTAGCATGCGCGCGTCGACGAAATTAAGACCTGGCGCGATCCCCAAAAAATGGAGATCGCTGTTCGCGCTCAAGGCATTGAATCTGCGCATGATCTTGCCGCCAAATGGCGCAAGCGAAACGCCGGTCAGGCGGTCAGGCGGTCAGGCGGCGCTCTTCCATCGCCCGCTCCCAGGCAAGCGCGGTCTCGACGATGTGATCGAGCCGGTCGTGCTGCGGCCGCCAGCCGAGCCGGCTTTGCAGCCGGTGGGCGTCGGCGACCAGCGCCGGAATGTCGCCGGGACGCTTGGCTTCCTCCACCACCGGGAAATAGTTGCCCGAGATCCGCTGCACGGTCTCGACGACATGGCGCACGGAATAGCCGCGGCTGTATCCGCAATTGGCGGTGAATTTGCGCCCGCCCTTGCGCAGGAATTCCAGCGCCACGTAGTGCGCGTTCACCAGGTCGCTGACATGGATGAAGTCGCGGATGCAGGTGCCGTCCGGCGTCCGGTAGTCGGTGCCGTAGATCGACATGTGCGAGCGCCGCCCCATGGCCGTCTCGCAGGCAACCTTGATCAGGTGCGTGGCGCCCTTGGTCGACTGGCCGGTGCGCTGCTGCGGATCGGAGCCCGCAACATTGAAGTAGCGCAGCATCACATAGCGCAGGCCGTGCGCGAGCGCGGCGTCGCGCACCATGATTTCCGTCATCAGTTTCGACGAACCGTAAGGCGACATCGGATTGAGGATGGCGTCCTCGCGGATCGGCCGCTGCACCGCCGGCGCGCCATAGACGGCGGCGGTGGACGAAAAGATGAACTTGTCGATGCCGGCGCTCACCGCGACCGCCAGCAGGTCGCGCGAATTGGCGGTGTTGTTCTCGTAATATTTCAGCGGATCGGCAACCGATTCGAGCACGATCACCGATCCGGCGAAATGCAGGATTGCGTCGATTTTCCGGTCGCGGATCAATCGGCGTACCAGTTCGCGATCCCCGACATCGCCGACGACAAGCCGGGCCTTCGGCGCGACCGCCCATTCGAATCCGGTCGACAGATTGTCGAGTACGACGACCTCCTCGCCGCGATCGACCAGCTCCAGAACCATGTGGCTGCCGATATAGCCGGCTCCGCCCGTAACCAGAACGCTCATGCTGCCAATCCCGCGCCTTGCCCCCAGCCGGCGACACGGAAAGCAGCCTACAATCGGGCGATTAGGATGGGATGAATCGCTTTCTCCAATTTGCGGCGAATCGTTTATTGCTCGCTAACCATCGAGTGTCCGGTTCCGACAATTGCGTTCCCGTTGCAACGAAATACCGGGGGCGGCTGCCGGAACCAGAAGATGACTGGCAACCATTTGATTCCAGTGACGCTTTGAATTTGACATTTGATCCGGTGACTGCTGCAAACGGAGATCAGATGCCAAGCTCGTTTCACCAGGGAGGGCCTCATGACGGGCTACCGTCGCGTCCGCAAGGCGGTGTTTCCGGTTGCCGGGCTCGGCACTCGTTTCCTGCCGGCGACGAAAGCGATTCCCAAGGAGATGCTGACCGTCGTCGACCGCCCGGTGATCCAGTACGTGGTCGATGAGGCGCGCGCCGCCGGCATCGAGCATTTCGTCTTCGTCACCGGCCGCAACAAGGCGGTCATCGAGGACCATTTCGACATCCAGATGGAATTGCAGCGCACGCTCGAGGAACGCCGCCACGCCGCGGCGCTGGCGATCCTGGCCGAAGCGCAGCCGGAACCCGGTCGCACCAGCTTCACGCGCCAGCAAACCCCAAAGGGCCTCGGCCACGCGGTCTGGTGCGCGCGCGATATCGTCGGCGACGAACCGTTCGCGCTGCTGTTGCCGGACATGATCATGCAGCACGAAACGCCGTGCCTGAAGGCAATGGTTGCATTGTACGACCGCGTCGGCGGCAACATCATTTCGACCGAGGCGGTGGACTGGGACGACACGTCCAAATACGGCATCGTCGAAAAGGGCGAGGAACTCGAAGGCGGATTTCGCATCCGCGCCATGGTCGAAAAGCCGGCGAAGGGAACGGCGCCGTCCAACCTGATGATCTCCGGCCGGTATATCCTGCAGCCTGAGATTTTCACGCTGCTGGCCGAGCAGAAGGAAGGCGCCGGCGGCGAGATTCAGCTGACCGATGCGATGGTCGGGCTGGCGCGCGAGCAGCCGTTTTTCGGCTACACCTTCACCGGCCGCACCTTCGACTGCGGCTCGCGCGAAGGCTTCATCAAGGCCAATGTCGCCTACGCAATGTGGGACCGGCGCATGGCCGCCCAGCTCCGCCCGGAACTGGAAGCGCTGCTGCGCGAAATCCGGCCGAAATAGCCGCCGGTAGGCAGTGGCTCAATTTGAATTTTGGCTCCTGGCCTGCCCGGTCCTTGGCGGCGGCAGCGATTGATCCGAAGCGGCCGACAATACCCTAATGTCGGATCGCCCTTCTGTGGGATGCCCCGTGATAAGGGCCATGGTGCACATTCAGAATTGATCTGGAAGCCCGGCGCCACGCAGCAGGTCTTTATACCGGTCACGTTGCTGTCGATCGCGGAATGACAGGTTTCCGATGTACTCACCCATCGTTGCATCTGGCTCGCGCGTGAGGACATGGGTGACCTCGGCGCGCGCCTCTTGCGGTCGGTCACACTCGAAATACAGTGCTGCGAGCCGCACATGCGCATCGACAATGTCAGAAAGACCAATGGATTCAATCAGGACTTCGATCGCCCGTTCGCGATGACCTGCGAGGTGCAGCACAAAAGCCTCATTCGCCAAATCGGCCCCAGTAGGGACAGGGCGGGCGTTCCTTGAGCGCGCGAAGAGTGCCAGTGCGCGCATCTCCTCGCCGACCATCGGCAGAAAGTGAGCGAAGGCCCCAAGCGGAAAGTAGTCGCTGGGTTCAAGTTCGATCGCCTTCTCGAAGATCACGACAGCTTCCTCGATTTGACCCATCTGCGCTCGCACGTTTGCGAGGTGAACGTGAGCTGTCGAATCGTCCGGGCCTAGGGCAACCGCCTTCTTTGCAAGCTCCATGGCGGCCTCCAGATTGCTTTCAAGCGATCCGCCCCAGCCGCGAATTGCCGCCTCCCGATACGTCGCCGATAAGCCCGCCAAAGGACCTGACCATTTTGGGTCCGCGTCGTGCGCTCTCTGATACATAGAACGCGCGCGGAAATTGGCGGCGCATTCGAACCTGTACCATTCCTCGAGCGCCTGACCGTGGAGAAGCCAGGCATCCAGCTTGTGTGTGCCTCTACCGCTGATGTGGGCGTGTTCGCCGGACGTGAGCTTGGCGCAGATTTCCATCAGCACCCTTCTGACGATGTCGTCCTGCCGCGTGAAGATATCATCGAAGGGACAGTCGTAGCGATCGGACCAAACGCACTTGCCAGCCGCGCCATCGACAAGCTTGACCGTGACACGAAGACACCGCTCAGATCCTTGGATACTCCCTGTGAGTAGATAACGGACGCCAAACGATCCCGCGACCGCATGCGCGTCGAACCTGTTCCTCTCGAGGGCATTCGTCGCATTACCGGCGATCACCGACAAAGTCGGAACGTTGGAAAGAGCGGCTATCAGATTTTCGGTGATGCCGGCTGCCCACGAATCGAGCGCCGGGTCGGCGCTCAGATTGGCCAATGGCAGCACCGCGATGTTTGGCCCGTCCGACGCAAGGCGCCTGTCCCGGTGTGTTGGAGGCTCGATCACCTCGCCGACGAAACGGAACCCTCTGCCGTGAACCGTTCGAACTAGCCGCTGAGTCCCGCCGCTGTCGCCCAAAGCGCGGCGGACCGCGTTGATGCGGGTGGCGAGCGTCGATTCAGACACGATACGATTGTGCCAGACCGCTTCCAGCAAGTCGTTGCGGCTAACAACCTTGTCGCGGTTGGCGACCAGGAAGGTAATGAGATCGAAAACCTGGGGCTGAACCGCAATCGGCACGCCGCCTCGGCGAAGTTCGCGACGGTCGGTATCGAGGGCGAAGTCGTCGAATACAAAGCGCACATCTGCATCCCGTCTTGGGGATAATGCGTTAGACTATACTGGATCGCGCGCCGCGAGTGAAAAATCATACGCTCCTCAACGAAAAATAAAGGCACTCTCAAGGTCTGCGACCGCCGCCGGACTCATATTCAGTCCACCAGTCGAAGCGAAACGCTTCTAGAGCGCGGTGGAAGATCGCAGGCATGATTACAATCGGTTCTCTTGTGCGAGTTGCTGCGCTTTGTTTCGGTGGGTTTGCCGGCTCATCGAGTGCCGACGAGACGAGCGAAGTCGACCTCCTACTGGTACTCGCGGCCGATGCATCCGGCTCGATGAGTTCGATTGAACTGCGCCTGCAAAGGGACGGCTACGCGCGCGCATTCCGGCATCACGACACCGCGGCGGCCATTCTATCCGGCGCGCTGGGGCGGATCGCTGTGACCTATGTGGAGTGGGCCGGTCGAAACGACCAAGTTGTGGTGGTGCCGTGGACGGTGCTCGCCGATCAGCAAGGCATCGCCGACTTCGCCGCAGACCTCGCCACGACCCTCGTTTCAAACCGGGGCAACGCCACTGCTGTCTCCAGCGGTCTCCTTTTTGCCGCACAGCAGTTCAGAGCGACTGGGTTACACTCAAATCGGAGGACAATCGATGTTTCGGGTGACGGGATCAGCGACGATGGTCCGCCGATCTCCCGGGCACATGATCTCGTCGTTGGCGAGGGCATCGTCATCAACGGCCTGTCTGTAGGCTTGTCCGGAAGCGAACCCAACGAGCCGTTCGCATACATGTTCAGATCAAGCGACGCGGATGTTCACTCCTACTACCGCGACCAGGTAATCGGCGGTCCGGGCGCCTTCGCAATCGCCGTCAGCGGTCTGAACGACTTCGCGGCGGCAATCCGGCGCAAGCTGGTGATGGAAATAGCTTCTCGTTGAGAGACACCACGCCCACCGGCAGAAACCCGCCGCAGTTCTCACCGCCGCCAAGCCATTCCGAGGCGTGCCGATGTCGAATCGAAGGAGTTTCCCTGTGTGTCGCTGTCGAGCCGTTGATATTCGAGCTTGCCGGTGATCGCCAGGAACCGGTTCAGGAAATATTCGAACCCGCCGCCGAGCGTCGTGGTCCGGTTGACTGAGCCGTTCGTGTCGTCGCGGCTGAAATCGACCGCGGCCTGCGCGTTGAGCGCCAGATTGTCGCGCACGCGCCGCCGCGTCTCGAGGCTGAACCCGTAATTGACGAAGCCGTTGTCGTTCAGCGTCGTCGCGTTGGATAGCGAGGTGGTCGCGCCGAGGCGCAGCACGGTATCGCGCTCCGGCGACCAGTCGAGATTGCCGTTGACCGAGATCGCGTCGAGCGTTTCCAGATTCGGGTCTTTGTAACGCTCCGCCAGGTAGCCGATTGCGATTTCGCCGTTGAGCTTCTCGCCGAGATCGACTTCCGTTCCGGCCCGGAGATCGAGCTCGAACGCATCGCGCCGGTTGCCGTTGCGATCGATTTCGAGGTCGTGAATTCGCCGGCCGATGCCCGCCTGCACGAATGGCGTGAACGCGGCGCCGGTTGAATAGCCGAGCCGGCTCGTCAGGCGCAGGAGGTTGTTGTCACGGTCGGTCTGCGTAAACGCGCCGCCGCCGCTCAGTTCGCCGTCGTCATGGATGGTGCGGTCGAAACTGCCGCGAAGGCTCAATTCCAGCCGCCCGCCGGTCCGTTCCAGCGCGGCGCTTGAAGACAGCACGTGGACGCCCGGACGGTTGGCGACGGCGCCAGCCAGTTCCGGCGCCGAAACCGCCTCGGTTGCAAAATCATATCCGCCACGGAACGTCGCGGTGAAGCCGTCGAGCAGGTCGAGGCGGAACTCGCCCGCGGCACGCGCGGTCGGAATGTCGGCATTGTCGTCGCCGAATCCGCGCCGCCAGCTTCCGCCCAGTTCGAACTGCGCCTGGTGGCGCGACCAGTCCGATCGCAACAGCAGATCGAGGTCGGTTGTCGCGAACGCGCCGGGCTCGCCGTTGGCGGAGAACGAGGAATTGGTGGCATAGCCGATCGCCGCCTCCAGCGTCGTGAACACCAGCCACGTGCCCGCACGAAACCCCTCCGGCAGGAACGGATCGATCCGCTCCGCGCGCCGCGTGCCGGGTTCGATCGCCCCGGTGCGCAGGTTCGACCGCGCCTGCGGCGGTTCGCCGCTTTCGGGATCCGGCGCCGGCCCTTCGGCCAGCGCGCGGCTTTCGCGCCCGGTCGCAATTTCACTCAGGCCAGTGCCTGCCTGCTCTGAAGCTTCGACGCCGCCAATGAGGCTGCCATCCGCGGGAATGACAAGCCCGGCCGATCCACCGTCCGCGTCCACGGAGCCCTCGGCAATGGGTTCGTTGAAAACCGGGTCCTGATCGTCGGCTTCCAGCCGGTTGCCCAGATTGCGCCGTAAGATCGCGGAAGGATCGCCGCCTTGCCCCGTGATTTCAGTGTTTTGGCTCCCCGAATCCTGGGCTGAAGCAGTCGCCGGACAATGCATCAGGCAAGCGCATGCGAGTGCCGTCGCCGCGAAGCGACGCGTTCGCAATGACCCCGCGCCTGTCGCCATGCCAGGACCTGGCCTTCCACATGCCTCTTTGCTCGCGCCGCAACCGGCCGAATCCTGCCAATTGGTAAACAGGCATGGTTAACCATTGGTTGCCGCGGCTTGCCCGCCCCCGCAAAGCCCTCAGTTCGCGGTTATCATCGCGCCGGATTTGGTGTATCGAACGGGCCGATGAGCATCGCCCGGATCAAACCCACGACCAACAACGACCTCGAATCCGCCCGGCGCACGCTGGCGACGGAAGAGGCCGGATTGGGTGCGTTGCGCCAGGGCTTCGACGGTCCGCTGGCCGACGCATTTTGCGGCGCGGTCGAAGCGCTCGCCGCCATCAGCGGACGCGTGATCGTCACCGGCGTCGGCAAGAGCGGCCACATCGGCGCCAAGCTCGCCGCGACGCTCGCTTCCACCGGCACGCCGGCATTCTTCGTGCACGCGGCCGAGGCCAATCACGGCGATCTCGGCATGATCGCCAGGGACGACGCCATCCTCGCCATGTCGTGGTCGGGCGAGACCAGCGAATTGAAGGGCATCATCGCCTATTCGCGTCGCTTCCGGATTCCGCTGATCGCGATGACCGTCAATGCCAATTCCGCGCTCGGGCGCGAGGCAGATCATTGCCTGGTCCTGCCCAAGGTCCAGGAGGCCTGTCCGCACGGCCTGGCGCCCACGACCTCGACCTTGCTGCAAACCGTCGTCGGCGACGCGCTGGCGATCGCGCTTCTGGAACGGCGCGGATTTTCGGCGGTCGACTTTCGCATCTTCCATCCCGGCGGTTCGCTCGGCGCCAACCTCACCCATGTCGAAGAGATTATGCACGATGGCGACCGCCTGCCGGTCGTCGGTGAGACCACTCCGATGCACGAGGCCGTCGCCGTCATCTCGGCCAAGGGCTTCGGCTGCGTTGCCGTGACGGACGCCGATGGCAAATTGACCGGCGTCATCACCGACGGTGACCTGCGCCGCAACATCGCGCGCGACCTCATGAAGCTGACCGCCGGCGAATTGATGACGCGCTCGCCCAAGGCGGTCGCCGCCGGCACGCTCGCCAGCACCGCCATCGCCATTCTCAACGAGAAATCGATCACCGCGCTGTTCGTGGTCGAGGCGGGCAAGCCGATCGGCCTCGTGCACATGCATGATCTGCTGCGGATCGGCGTCGCCTGAACGGCAATTGTCGGTAGCTAGATCGCCTCGACCACGAGCCCGCCGGGAACCTGGTCGACGACCTTCACTTTTGTCCCCACCGGCAGGTCGGGTCCCGTGACCCGCCAGGTCGTCTCCCCGATCTTGGCGCGGCCCTGGCCGCCGCTGATCTCGTCGAGCACGACCCCGGTCTTGCCGATCATCTGGCTGGCGCGGTCGTTGAGATTGGGGCTTTCGGATTCGTCGAGCCCGTAGCGGTTCATGAACCTGCGCCCGACCAGCGCCGACACGAACGACAATACGATGAAACACGCCACCTGGACCTGCCAGATCCAGAAATTCGTTTCCGGCCCGATGGCCAGCGAAATCGTGCCGATGATGAAGGCGGCAATCCCGAACCACAGGAAGAACGTGCCCGGCAGCAGGATTTCCAGGCCGATCAGGATCAGCGCCAGGATCCACCAGTTCCACGGGCCGAGCTGCTGCAGCGTGGCGCTGATCACGTTGCGCTCTCCGGCGGCCGCGGCCGCGACGGCACGCTCGCGCGCCGCGCCGGGGCTTCTGCCGCATTGGCGAACACCTCGCGCGAGATTTCCGCGATGCCGGCCAGCGATCCGAGAATCGAGGTCGCCTCGTAGGGCAACAGCAGTACCTTCTGGTTGCTCGCGCTGCCGATCTGGCCAAGCGCCTCGACATATTTTTGCGCGACGAAATAGTTGATCGCCTGGACGTCGCCCTTGGCGATCGCCTCGGAGACCATCGTGGTCGCCTTGGCTTCGGCTTCGGCGAGCCGTTCGCGTGCCTCGGCCTCGCGGAACGCGGCCTCGCGCTCGCCCTCGGCCCTGAGGATCTGGCTCTGTTTCTGGCCTTCGGCCTTCAGGATTTCGGCGGCGCGCAAGCCTTCCGCCTCCAGGATCGAGGCGCGCTTGTCGCGTTCCGCCTTCATCTGGCGGCCCATGGCCTGGACGAGATCGGCCGGCGGCGCGATATCCTTGATCTCGATACGCGTCATCTTCAGGCCCCAGACCGCTGCCGCTTCGTCGACGACGCGCAATATGCGTTCGTTGATCAAGTCGCGCTTCGACAGCACCTCGTCGAGGTCCATCGAGCCCATGACCGAACGGATATTGGTCATGGTCAGGTTGAGGACGGCGTTTTCCAGGCCGCGCACTTCATAGGCGGCGCGCGCCGCATCGAGCACCTGGTAGAAGACCACGCCATCGGCGCTGACCGAGGCGTTGTCGCGGGTGATCACCTCCTGCGTCGGCACGTCGAGCACCTGTTCCATCATGTTCATCTTCGAGCCGATGCCGTCGACGATCGGCACGATGAAGTTCAGCCCCGGCCGCAAGGTGCGCACATATTTGCCGAACCGTTCCACGGTATAGTTGTAGCCCTGCGGCACCTGGCGAACGGCGCGGACGACGAAAAACACGCCGACAACGACGAATACGGCGATGGCAACGTCGAAAATATCTAATGATTCCAACATGATCCCCCTTTAGACGGTCAACGCCTGCCGGCACGCGACGCCAGCTGCGCCGCCGCAAATCACCCTAGCTGCGACTCAACCTTCAGGCAAATGAGGAATGGATTGCGGCAACAGGCGGGCGGATGCGGCCTAGATCCACCCGGAAAGTTCGCGACGCACCACCGTTTCGATCACCTTCATGCCCTCCTCGCTGTCGTTCAGGCAGGCAAGATGGGCGAACTTCTCGCCGCCGGCGTGCAGGAACTGCTTGCGCCCCTCGACGGCAATCTCTTCGAGCGTTTCCAGGCAATCGGCTACGAAGCCGGGATTGACGACCGCGACCTTCTCGATGCCTCCCTTCGGCAATGCCTTCAGCGTTTCGTCGGTATAGGGCTGCAGCCATTCTTCGGGGCCGAAGCGCGACTGGAAGGTGGTCATCAGCCTTTCGCCAAGGTCCAGGCGCGCTGCCAGCAGGCGGCTCGTTTTCATGCAGTGGCAGTAATACGGATCGCCCTTGTCGAAATAGCTCTTCGGAATGCCGTGATAGGAGACGACGATCCGTTCCGGTGTAAAGTCGAGCGCCGACAATTGCCGGTGCATCGATTTTGCGAGCGCATCGATATAGGCCGGGTCGTCGTGCCAGGGCGGCGCGGTGCGCACCGCCGGCATCCAGCGCAGGCCCATCAGCGCCTCGAACACCTTGTCGTTGACGGTCGCCGTCGTCGCGGCGCTGTATTGCGGATAGAGCGGGACGACGAGAATGCGCTCGCAGCCGGCCTGTTGCAGCGCCGTGATCCTGCTCGCGATCGAGGGATTGCCGTACCGCATTGCCCAGTCGACCGTGACCTCGGCGCGGTCCTTCAGGGCAGCCGCGAGCTTTTCGGCCTGCGAACGGGTAGTCGTGCGCAGCGGCGATTCGTTGCGCTCCCGGTTCCAGATCTTCGCGTAAGCCGCGCCGGATTTCCGCGGCCGGGTGTTCAACACGATGCCATACAGGATCGGATACCAGATCGCGCGCGGCCATTCGATCACCCGCCGGTCGGTCAGGAATTCTTCAAGATACCGCCACATGTTAGCCCGATCGTGGCCGTCGGGCGTGCCGAGATTGACGAGGAGCGCTCCGATCTTTCCGGAATTGACCTGTGGATGGTCGTTGGGACGAAAATCCGTCGCCGCGGCAACCGTCGCGGCCGGCCGTCTTGTCTTTGTCCTGCCCGATCGCAATGTTTTTGGTCGCGCCAGCCTGTCCATCCGTGCACCGAATTCCTTTTGCTGAAACTGCGGCCCTTTGTAGCAAATAGAGGCGATCGGGCAGCCTGCAAACCGGCAATTTGCCGCGCAAATTCAGGGATTTCCTCGCCAGACAGCCTGTACGCAAAAATACGTATCGCCAGCTGCAGCCTTGAACCGGGCCTTGCGACGTGCCAATTTCGCGCACCGCTCGCAAGAAGCGCGCTGGGAATCTGCCATACCTCGGGAGGAGAATGGGATGGATCGTCGTTCGTTTATCAAGAAATCGGCTGGACTGACTGCTGGGGCAGCCGCCGCCTCGACGCTCGCAGCACCCGCGATCGCGCAGGCTGCAAAGGACATGGTCATCGTGTCGAGCTGGCCCCGTGACATGCCCGGCTTGGGGTTGCCGGCGCAGCGCCTTGCGGCCCGCATCGCCGAATTGACCGAGGGACGCCTCAACGCCCAGTATTTCGCCGCTGGCGAACGCGTCGGCGCGCTCGATGCATTCGACGAGGTCGCCTCGGGCAACGCCCAGGCCTATATCGCCGCCGACTATTACTGGATCGGCAAGCACAAGGGCTGGGCGCCGTTTACCGCGATCCCCTTCGGACTGACCTACACCGAAATCGACGCCTGGACGAAATATGGCGGCGGCCAGCAGCTCTGGGACGAACTCGGCGCCGAGTTCGGCCTTAAGTGCTGGGCCTGCGGCAATACCGGCGTCCAGATGGGCGGCTGGTTCAACAAGGAGATCAACTCGCCCGACGACCTGAAAGGTCTGAAAATGCGGATTCCCGGCCAGGGCGGCGAGGTTCTGTCCAAGCTCGGCGCCTCGACGGTTGCGTTTCCGGGCGGCCAGATCTACGAAAACCTGGTCTCCGGCACGATCGACGCCACCGAATGGGTCGGCCCCTATAACGACTACTTCATGAAATTCTACGAAGCTGCGAAATTCTACTACTGGCCGGGCATGCACGAGCCGGGCGCGCAGATTTCCTTCGGCATGAACAAGGCCTGGTGGGAAAGCCTGTCGAAAAACGATCAGGCGATCCTGGAGGCCGCCTGCAACGAGGAAAACGCCCGCACGATGGCCGAAACCAACGCATTCAACGGTGAGTATCTGCAAAAGTTGATCACCGAACAAGGCGTCCAGTTGCGCGAGTTCAACGACGACGTCTACGCCGCCTTCGGCGAAGCCGCCCAAGCCGTGCTCGAGGAGGCCCGCGACCACAGCGACCTCGCCAAGCGCATCATGGATTCGGTGGACAAGGCCCGCCGCGAGATCGGCGCGTGGACGGCCATTTCCGACATGGCCTATGTGCAGAGGCGCAACAAGGCTCTCGACATCGGCTGATGGCCTGAGACTCCGCCTGTCCGTTTGGACGACGGGCAGGCGGATGACAGGGAGCGGGCGACCTGCCGCGGTTTGCCACGAAGGGGGGCGGATTGATCGATCGGCATGCGACAGCCCGCAATTGCGCCAAGCGCCCGCGATTGTTAGACAATCCGGTGTTCCGCTCAATGGCGATTCCGCGAGCGGGCCAGGGCGGCGCTTGCGTCGCGAGGGCATTTCCCTGGAACCATCGGAGCTTTGCGGATGGCGGCTGAAGCACCCTCAGCAAACGCGTCGCGCTTGGTCATGGCGACCCGGCTGGTCGGATGGGCCAACATCGCCATCCTCGCCGTATTCCTGATCAACAATTTCCTGACGTTCGGCTGGGGCTATCCGGGCGCCGCCGCAGTCGCGCGCGCCGGCGGCGCGGCCGCTTGGTTCCAGTTTGGCCTTTACGCGGCCGCCCTGCTGCTGGCAGGCTACTATGTGTTCGCCACGCGCGGCCAGACGCTACGCGCCGACGCCGATCGAATCACGGCGATCAACTATTTCATCATTCGCGCCGCCTTCTTCGGCGTCGTGTTCGTCGGCGTTGCCGACCTCGTAATCTCCTTCCTGCGGGTCGAAGGCATGCTGTCTTCCGTTGTCGGCGATCAACTCGCCCGGAACCTGGCCCGTTCCCAGTTTTCCGGCCAGTATGTGCACATGCCGCTGCTCGGGCTCGGCATCGTCATCGCCATGTTCACCCGCACGCTCGGTTTCATCTGGCTCGCCCTTTTGATCGTTGCCGCCGAATTGCTGATCGTCTTTTCGCGATTCATCTTCTCCTACGAGCAGGCGTTCATGGGCGACCTTGTGCGCTTCTGGTATGGCGCGCTGTTTCTGTTCGCCAGTGCCTATACGCTGATGGAGGAGGGCCATGTCCGCGTCGACGTGTTTTATGCCGCGTTCAGCGAAAAGACCAAGGGCGCGGTCAATGCCATCGGCACGCTCGTCATGGGGCTCGTCTTCTGCTGGACGATCCTGTTCATCGGCATGGGCCAGAAGTCCTCGATCATCAACGCGCCGATTTTCGGCTTCGAGACTTCGCCGACCAGCTCGGGCATGTACATCAAGTACCTGATGGCGGCCTTCCTCGGCATCTTCGCGATCACCATGCTGTTGCAGTTCGTCGCCTTTCTCTTCATCGCGGTCGCCGACTGGCGTCGTGATCCCGGACATGTCGAGCACGAGGCGGTGCGCCCGGCATAGCCGGACCCAATCAGGCGGAAAATAATGGAACTGCTCTTTCTTGCTCTTCTCATCCTCCTGATGGCGCTGGCGCTCGGCTCCGGCTTCCCCGTCGCCTTCGCGCTCCCGGGCGCAGCCGTTGTCAGCATTCTCGCCGCCGCCATTTGCGGCTACCTCTTTGCGGGCGACGTCAACGCCTATTTCGCCCAGGGCGGTCCCGGCCAATGGCTGAGCGCCGGCGTTACCAACCTGCGCGGCGTCTACTGGGAGCCGGAACGCGACACACTGATCGCAATTCCCCTGTTCATCTTCATGGGGATCATGCTGCAGCGCTCCAAGATCGCCGAGGACCTGCTGATCACCATGGCGCAACTGTTCGGCCCGATCCGCGGCGGTCTCGGAATTTCCGTGGTTTTCGTCGGCGCGCTGCTCGCCGCAACGACCGGCATCGTCGGCGCCACCGTTGTCGCCATGGGCCTGATCTCGCTGCCGGCGATGCTGCGCAACAATTATTCCAAGCAGCTCGCGACCGGGACGATCGCCGCCTCCGGCACCCTCGGCCAGCTCATCCCGCCTTCCATCGTCCTGATCATCCTGGCCGACCAGCTTGGCAGCGCCGCCGACCAGGCGGGGACCACGCGCAAGACGCTCTACCGGTACGCGACCGGCGAACTGTCGATGCCGACCTCTTTCGACGTCGGCTCGACCAGCGCCGGCGAAATGTTCCTTGGCGCCTTCGTGCCGGGCCTGGTTCTGGTCGCCATCTACATGGTGTTCATTTTCCTGCTGGCGCTGATCCGCCCGGCGAGCGCGCCGGCCGTCCACCATGGCGGGAAATATGACCGCGCCTTCGCGATCCGCGCCGTAGTGACGCTCGTGCCGCCGCTGGCGTTGATCCTGCTGGTGCTCGGATCGATCATCGCTGGCGTCGCAACGGTCAACCAGGCCGGCGCCATCGGTGCGGCTGGCGCCCTGATCATGGCCGGTTACAAACTGATGGAAGGAAGGAAGCGCGCCTACTGGCCGGCGATCCTGGCGTTGGCCTCCGTGTTCGCGCTGTGGCTCATCCTGGGCTCGTTTAACGTCAACGTGAAGTCGATCAATTCCGGGCGCGACGTGCTTGGAATCGTGCTTGCCTCGGTCGCCGTGATCGCGCTTAGCGCCGCGCTCGCATGGAGCGGCTGGCGCGCGCTCAGGATCGAGGACACGATGCGCGGCGTCGTCATCGAGACGGCCAAGACGACCTCGCTCGTCTTCATCATCCTGCTCGGCGCGGCGATGCTGACGGCCGCCTTCCGTTCCTTCGGCGGCGAGGAACTCGTGCGCGAGTTCCTGAACGGGTTGCCGGGCGGGTTCTGGACCCAGTTCGTCATCGTCATGGCGGTGATCTTCCTGCTCGGCTTCTTCCTCGATTTCATCGAGATCGCGGTCGTCGTCGTGCCGATTGTCGCTCCGATCCTGCTTGCCGACCCTTCCGCCAACATCACCGCGGTCTGGCTCGGCGTGATGATCGGGATCAACATGCAGACCTCGTTCCTGACGCCGCCGTTCGGCTTTGCCCTGTTCTACCTGCGCGGTGTCGCGCCGCCGTCGGTGAAGACGCTCGACATCTACAAGGGCGTGGTGCCGTTCATCGTGCTGCAGTTGATGGCGCTGGTCGTCGTCGGCCTGTCGCCGCCGCTCGTCAATTATCTGCCGAACCGCCTCGCCCTGCTTTCCGAAACCGCGCCGCCGCCGCGCAATCCGCGCCTGCAATATTGCATCGAGCGCTACGTTTTCGTGCAACTGGAGCAACATGGCGAGCCGGTGCGCGGCGCGATTGCCGACCTGCGCAAGTTCGATTTCTCGGCGCTGCCCGAAGATATCGCCAAATCGGCCGACCAGGCCTTGGACCGGATCGAGCAATCGTTCGAATTGATCGCCAAGTTGCATGAAGCCGAACGCAGCGTACTGGCTGCGACTCCGGATTATCGTCCGTTCCGCGACAGCGTGCGTGCCCTGGAAAGCGATGCGCTGAAGATCGAGCAGGAAACAGCACTTTTGCGCACGCGCCTGGAACGCATTCGCGGCCAGGACGAGGAGGACGAAGAGCGGCGTCAGGGCTTCCGCGAACGCATCGCGGAAGGCGATGCCGAGAAGAAGGCGCTCCTCGATCGCATCCCGTCCGAATGGGATGACCGGCATTCGGCATTCGCTGCGCTGCAAAAGGCCGAGGATACGGCGCGCAACACCTATCAGCGCACCGCCGACGGCGCCTATGAAGGCATTACCAGCATGATCCGGATCGTCGAATCGAGCCCGGCGCTGACCGAGGCAGCCGCAGAGATCGAGAACCTGCCGGCCGCCGTTGCCGGCAAGGCGCCAGCGGAAGCGGCCGAGGCGATCAAGGCGGTCGAAGACCGGATTGCGGACCTTGAAGGCGCCAGCGAGCTCAAATCCGCCTTGTCGCGGGCGCGTCGCGCCTTGACCGCGCGCACGCCCGATCCTGCCCAGGCCGCTGAAAACCTGGCAGCCGCGGCCGCCGCGGTCGGCCCGCAATTGCAGTGGCGGCAGGCCGCCGAGGGCGAGTTGCTCGCGGGATTGCGGCGCCTCGAGGAACTGACGCGGTTGACCATCGGCCTGCGCCAGCAACCGAAATTGCCGCGCGAACAGGCGCTCGAGATCGCCGCCTGCAATTCAAGTCACCGCGATATTTCGCTGAATTTTTAGTTTGCGCGATCAGGCCAGGCTCGCGGCAAGCAACGTTGCGCCGAGCACGAAAACGAGAGCGGCGCCGCCGATTTCGGCGACCCGATGCACCGTGGCGGCACGATCCGCCGCCCCGCCGACGCGGATCGCCAGATCCTTGGCCCAGACGGCGAGCGCCGCAAGCACGGCGACCGTCAGGCCGGTGCCCACTGCCATTGCCGCCACCGACGCAAGCCCGGCGAAATAGAGCCCGTTGAGGAAGGCGAAGGTCAAAACGATCAATGCGCCGGTACAGGGCCTGAGGCCGACCGCCGCGACCGCCGTCCACGCCTCGCGCAATCCGACCTGTCCGGTCAGCAAACCAGGATCCGGCGCATGACTGTGGCCATGCTCGTCCTCGGCTCCGTGTTCGTGGCCATGCCCATGATCGCATTGTGGGCCGTGCACGTGCTCGTGGCCCATGCCATGCGCGAGCGCGCGGCTGGAGTTGTTCGCGTGCCCGTGCCCGTGATCGCGCCGGAACAGTTTCACCCACAACAGCCATGCGCCGAGCAAGGTCACGGCGCCGTAGCTCGCCATTTCCAGCCATGCGGTCATGTCCTGCTGGCGCAGTCCCGCGCCGCGAATGACCAGCGCCAGGCCTGCCACCACGACGATCGCCGTCAGCGCCTGCGCGAACGCCGAGGCAAAGGATAGCGCGATGCCCCTGCGCGCCGCTACCTCGTTGGCGATCATGTAGGAGGAAATGATCGCCTTGCCGTGCCCTGGGCCGGCGGCGTGGAACACGCCGTAGCCAAAGCTCAGCGCCGCGAGCAGCCAGATGCGCGTGGCGTCGGCCCGCAGCGCCAGCAACTCGCCGCGCATCAGCTGGTAGAACCAGGTCTGCTGCGCCTTCAGCCAGAGCAAGAGCGGCGCGAAAACCCCCGTCGGCTGGATCGCCTGCTCGGGCCGGCCGAGACCGAGCGAACCCTGGGCATGCGCAGGATCGCCGCCGAGCACGATGGCCAGCCCCACAGCGCCGACCAACGCCAGCATCGCATGTCGGCTTATTTGCATTGCGGCGTGATCCAGGTAAGCCAATCATCCCCCAGCACGGCGTTCTTGGGATCGCTGAAGAACTGTTCGGTCAGGGTCTGCGTATTGCGAGCCAACAGCGCGTCATAGTCGGGCCGGTCGATCTTCACCGTGCAATCGGTACCGCCTCCGAGAATCTGGACCGCGGCCTCGTTGGCGATTTCGAGCGCAACATAGAAGCTCGAATCGGAAACCGCGATCTTGAACTTGCCCGACTTGGTCTCGATGGCGCGGCTGGGCTGCAACGCGAAGAACATCAGGATCTGGTTGTCCACGTAATCGACCATGATGCGCGCCGGCGGCGCGAACTCGACCGGGTCGCTGCCGACGCGCATTTCCGTATAGAAGTCGTATTCGGCGATCGAACTGGTAACCGTTGCGGATACCTCGTCGAGTTCGCCCGCATCGAGCTTGTTGTCGCCATTGGCGTCGTAATCGAGCAGCACGCTCGCCGAGAACAACTCGTCGAAGCGCCAGACATGGCGCAATTCGGTGACCGAGCCCGCTTCGTTGCGGACGATTTCGAGATTGGCTTCGATGAACACGTGCGGATGCGCCGAAGCGCTCTGCGCCGCGCCGACGCAGACGGCGCCGGCAACGAACGCAACGATTCGCCGGACAACGGTCGTGATCCTGATCAAGTGCGGCACCGGATGTTTCGGTTGCGAGCTACCTCGACACTTGGGCGAAATTTCGAGCGAATCATTCTTTGCCTGAATTGTGGTGCTGGCGGAACCATTTTGCCATGAAATCCACGAACACCCTGACCTTGGCCGGCACGTGCCGGCGATGCGGATAGACCGCGTAGATGCCGCTTCCGAGCTCCAGACGCTCCGGCATCAGTGCGACAAGCTGGCCTTCGGCCAACTCCTTTTCCACCGAAAACGCCGGGACTATCGTCAATCCCAGGCCGCTCAAGGCGGCGCGCTTGGCGACCTCGGGACTGTTGACCTCGAGCGCCGACTGCACGCTGACCGTGATTTCGCG
>Ga0214472_10000288_pt1 | contig 64985 bp, 51 predicted proteins | sample RVTome_6_FD_207662 | JGI IMG/M metagenome (GOLD analysis project Ga0214472, IMG submission 207662) | Soil microbial communities from uranium-contaminated site in the Upper Colorado River Basin, Wyoming, United States - RVT140D175 | ecosystem: Environmental > Terrestrial > Soil > Contaminated >...
CCTCTGGGCCATGGTCCAACACCGCCGCGACTACGAAGTCCGGACCCCTGCCCAGCTACCCGAAGAGGCCCCCGCCCATGCTCAGAATCGCAGCCTTGCCGCTTGAAAATCCCAGCGGGATGTTCAGTTCTTTACTTTATACTCCTTGGCCAGATGCTTCAATTCCCCGCTCATCTCCCCCGATTCCAATTCTCGTTGGATTTGGGAGATTCGCGGGGCTGAGACCTTTGCCAGAGCCGCCACCTCCTTGATGCGCAAGTTACTGGCGCGCCGGAGGAGATAGACCGCGGCTCGAAAAGCAGGTGGATGGGTGCGGTCGAGCACCGCCGCCAGCGGGATCTGGTACGTGTCGCTGACCGCTTGGACGATCTCTTCGCGGGTCGGACGCGTGGGGTTGGCTTGCTGGAGGGGGACGTTGTCCAGCGGCTTGCCTTGCGCCAATCGGTCGACGCGGGTGAGGAACTCCGCGCTACCGAGCCAGATCTGTCCACGAAGCGCCTCCCAGGGCGACGGTGCACCGATCCCTTGCCGGACGAACCGCCGGTACGCCGCCCTCGCGGCGCGGCCCGTCCTCCCGAACAGGCTCCAAACCCGTTCGACATCCAGCCACGCCGGTGTGTTTCCCGCCCGGGCAGTCACCGGATAGCTGCTCCACGGCCACTCCTCCACCGCTGCCACCATGCACGCCCGCACCGGATTGAGGACAATGTATCGGCACAGCTCCAGCAGGTAGCTGTCTTTGTCCACCACGATACTCTTGTAACGGCCCTGGAACAGATGACCCACCCGTTGGTGTCGTCGATTGAAGGTCTGGGTATAGGCGCCGTTGAGCCGCCGCATTCCCGCCACCAGGTTCCCTTCCGGCGTCTCGATGAGCAGATGGTAGTGGTTGTCCATTAAGCAGTAGGCATAGCACCGCCACCCTTGCTGCTGGACCTCGCAACCGAAGAGATCCAAGAACCGTCGACGGTCCCCGTCGTCGTCAAAGATCCTCTGTCGTGCATTGCCCCGCGCGGTGAGGTGATAGACCGCCCCGGGAAACTCCAGCCGCAACGGTCGAGCCATGGGCGTCATTTTGCAGTAGTTGGACTATAAAGTAAAGAACTGACCCCGACCTCTTGCACCACGATACTCTTGTAACGGCCCTGGAACAGATGACCCACCCGTTGGTGTCGTCGATTGAAGGTCTGGGTATAGGCGCCGTTGAGCCGCCGCATTCCCGCCACCAGGTTCCCTTCCGGCGTCTCGATGAGCAGATGGTAGTGGTTGTCCATTAAGCAGTAGGCATAGCACCGCCACCCTTGCTGCTGGACCTCGCAACCGAAGAGATCCAAGAACCGTCGACGGTCCCCGTCGTCGTCAAAGATCCTCTGTCGTGCATTGCCCCGCGCGGTGAGGTGATAGACCGCCCCGGGAAACTCCAGCCGCAACGGTCGAGCCATGGGCGTCATTTTGCAGTAGTTGGACTATAAAGTAAAGAACTGACCCCGACCTCCTGACCCCGACCTCTTGCGACCTCCTGACCCCGACCTCCGATCAGCCCGTCGAATGCCGGCGAGATCGCTGCGGCGACGACCGGCGCCGGCTCCGCCAGGCGCCCCTCTTGGATCTGGTCGCGGTATTGCGGAGGCACGTCGGCCACGGAATCGGACAGGTGGACCGTCCCGGCGTCGTCAATCCACTTGTAGTAGTCGCCGGCGACGATCGGGGTGGCGGCCGCCAGCAGTAGCACGACGGTGATCAGTGAGGTCTGCATCGCGGTTTAGTCGCCGGCGGCGATCGCCTGCCCCGCGGCGACGGTCGGGCGCGGCGCAAGTCTAGTCTCCGGCGTGGCCGGTCGCCTATTCGGCGTTCTCTGTCTATGGTCGGGGCCAATCCGCCAACCCCCGGGGAGTCGTCGTGGATGCCATAGATGTCGCCGTCACCGATGTCGCCATCGCCCTGATGATCCTCCCGTGGGTGGCTGCCGCCTTCCTCTTCTTCCGCATCCGCCAGCGCGGGGTGCAGGACGCGCTGGAGGACGGTCGCAAGCCCCTGTACCAGGAGGTGTGCGGCGGCGCCTTCGGGCGGGTGCACCGCAGCTCGCCGTTCGTGCGTATCGCCCTGTACGACGAGTTCCTGGTCATCGGCTACTCGCGCCGCCTCGTCCTGCGTTACGACGAGATCGAGTCGCTGAGCGTCGACGGCGCCCGCTCCCCGCGGGCGGTGCGTCTGCACCACCATCGCCACGACCTGCCCGCCGAGGTGGTGATCTGGTCGCCGGACTGTTACGCCCTCCACGAACGCATCGCGGCGCGGCGTGGGGCCGCCCGTGATCCCTTGAGGTAGGCTTGGAGGGGCGGTGGGCACCGCCCCTCGCGGTCGTCCCTGACGACCGGATAATCCCCTGGTGGTGCCGCTATGGTCTCTTCGTCCACCACCCTCCCGTGGCTTGCGGCCCTGGAAGAGCCGGCCACCTACCCGCATCCGGTGAAGGCGATCCAGATCGTCCACACCCATCTCTCCGTCGTCGCTCTCACGGGCGATTACGCCTACAAGCTGAAAAAACCGGTCAACTACGGCTTCGTTGACTTCACCACCCTGGCGAAACGACGCGCCGCCTGCGAGGCGGAGCTGCGCCTCAATCGCCGTGCCGCTGCGGAGCTCTACCTCGATGTGGTGCCCCTGGTGCATACGGCGGCGGGGTGGCGCCTGGGCGGGGACGGCGAGGCGCAAGAGTGGGCGGTGCGCATGCGGCAATTCGATCCGGACGCGCGCCTCGACCGGGTGGCGGCACGGGAAGACCTGTCGGACGACCTCCTCGACCGCCTGGCGGATCGGGCGGCGGACCTCCACGAGCGTGCACCCGTGGTGCCGATGGCCGTGGCCGGCTCGTACCCGGAACGATTGGCGGCGGCGATCACCGGCAACTTCGCCGCGTGCCCGGCGGACGCCCGGGCCGCGCGCCTGCGCGCCATGTTTGATCAACGCCTCGACCGCCACGCCGTCTTGCTGGCCGACCGCGCCGCCGCCGGCGGGGTGCGCGACTGCCACGGGGACCTCCACCTCGCCAACCTCTGCCTGTGGCGGGACGAGCCCGTGCCGTTCGACTGCATCGAGTTCAACGACGCCTTCCGCCAGATTGACGTCCTGTCGGACTTTGCCTTTCTCTACATGGACCTGGTCGCGCGCGGCCTGCCGCGGGCGGCATGGCGGGTACTCAACCGCTACCTGGAGGCCACCGGCGACTACGCCGGCCTCCCGGCCTTTCCGCTATTCGTCGCCTATCGTGCCCAGGTACGGGCGAAGATCGCCCACCTCACCGCCGGCGCTCCGGGCGTGCCGGCGGCGACCCGCGCCGCACACGAGGCGGAGGGCGCACGCTATCTCGACATCGCCGAGGCGGCCCTGGCGACCCCGCCCGGCTCGCTATGCCTGATGGTCGGCCTGCCCGGCAGCGGCAAGTCGACCATCGCCCTGCGCATCGCCTGCAACGAGGGCGGCGTGCGGGTGCGTTCCGATCGGGAGCGCAAGCGCCTCCACGCCCTCTACGCGGCACGGCCGCTCTACGGCGATGTCCTCGGTGCCCACACCTATCGCCACCTGCTGAGCTGCGCCCGGGCGATCGTCGCCGGCGGATTCCTCGCGATCCTCGATGCCACCTACCTGCGCCGCGAGTATCGCCGGCCGGTGCTGGACCTGGCGAAGGAGCTGGGGGTGCCCCTGCGTATGGTCCACTGCGCCGCGCCGGCGGCGGTCCTGCGTGAGCGCGTGCGCCACCGCGCCGCCGTGGGAAGCGACGTCTCCGATGCCGACGAGGCGGTGCTCGAGCAGATGGCCGGCTCGTGGGAGGGCTTCTCCGAGGAGGAAAGGGCGCTGGTGGAGGTGGCCGACGTCTGAGTCACCCACGCGAGGCGGCGTTTGTTCGGCGCACACCGCTCGCGATCCGATACACGTGCCACGGGGCAGGTCCCCCCGCCCCTCGTGGGAGGGGCCAGGGGGAGGGGGCGGTTGCACCGCCGAGGTTTCGGCTTTCCCCCCTCTCGCCGTCGCTCCTCCACGCGGGGGGGGAGGGGGCTGGATGCCGACCGTTCGGGACCCGGGTCCATGCCAGGGCAGAGGCGCCGGGACCATGGAGAGCAGGACACCGTGGCCGGCGGCTTGTGCTTACCGGCCGGGTCGGGCACAACCCGACCGTGCTCGACGTGATCCCCATCCCTTGCCTGGCGGACAACTACGCCTACCTGCTGGTGGACGCTGCGACCGGTCGGGTAGGGGTGGTGGACGCCCCGGAGGCGGAGGCGATCCTCGACGCGCTGGAGGACCGCCGCCTGCGCCTCGATGCGATCCTCTGCACCCACCACCACTGGGACCATACCGGGGCCAACGAGGGGCTTGCGGCCCGGTACGAGGGCCTCACCATCGCCGGCTTTGCCGGTGATCGCGGGCGCATCCCCGGCCAGACCCACTTCCTGGCCGACGGCGAGACCTTTGCCGTCGGCGCAAGCCGGGCGCGGATCGTCCACATCCCGGGCCACACCCTGGGCGCCATCGCCTACCACTTCGCGGAGGACGGCTGCCTGTTCCCCGGCGACACCCTGTTCGGTGCCGGGTGCGGCCGGCTATTCGAGGGGACGGCGGAGCAGATGCAGGCCTCTCTGGCCCGCCTGCGCGGGCTGCCGGGCGAGACCCTCGTCTACTTCGGCCACGAATACACCGCCGCCAACCTCGCCTTCGCCCGCAAGGTGGAGCCGAAGAACGTCGCCCTGCAGCGGCGCTGGGAGGAGGTACGCGCGGTCCGCACCCGGGGGAAGCCGACCTGCCCCTCGACCCTGGCCGAGGAACGGGCGACCAACCCGTTCCTGCGCTGGGACGCCCCGGCGGTGGTCGCGGCCGCCCGGGTCGCCGGTGCCCCGTCCGACACCGCGGCCGCCGTGTTTGGGACGATTCGCCGCTGGAAGGATAGGGTATAGTGGGGTCGCTTGTGCCGTGGATGCGGTCTGGGCAAAGGAGCGGTGGTGATGCGCAACTTCGGTTGGCAGCGGGTAGTTGTGGTGCTGGTGATGGTGTGGGGCGTGGCCTGCTCCAACGGCGGTGGCGGCGGGGGTGGTGGCAGCGGGACGGTGGAGACCCAGGCGATCCGCTTCGCCGACTGTACGGCGGTGGGCGACTATCTGCGGGACATCCTCCTGGCCCAGGGTGCGCTGGCCTCGATCGCGGACGGCGTCGCGGCCCTTGCCGGCGGTGAGGCCGCCAACGACGCCCAGGCCGGTGGGTCCGGCGACACCGCACCGGAGGAGCGCGACTTCTCCAGCACCAACGTCCAGGAGGTGGGGGTCGACGAGGCCGACTTCATCAAGAACGACGGCGACGACCTGTATGTGCTGAGCGGCGCGACCTTCCTGATCCTCGACGCGTGGCCCGCGGCGGGGACGGCGGAGCTGGCCCGCTACGCGGTGGAGGGCGATCCCTTCGCGCTCTACGTGCACGGGGACGTGGTCGCGATCTTCTCCCACCTGTGGCAGGCGCCGACCAGCGCGCCCGAGCTGGCGCCGCGTAGCGGCGCCCTGGTGAAGGTCACCCTGCTGGACGTGGCCGATCGGACGGCCCCGTCCCTGGTGCGGGAGGTCTATTTTGAAGGGAGCTACGTCGACAGCCGCATGGTGGCGGGCCGGGTCTACGTGGTCACCAGCTACACCCAGCCCGCCGGCGCGGGCACCGCCGGTGGCGGCGGCGGCGTGGCGGACGGCGGCACGGTCACCGCCGCGACGGACGTGGCGGCCCTGTTTCCGCGCCGCCTCGACCGGATCGCCGACGGGGCGTCGCCGGCGGTCGACCTAGTGTGCGCCTGCGAGGAGATCTTCCGGCCGGTCGAGCCCAACGGCGCCGGCGTGATCTCCCTGGTGGCGATCGACCTGGCCAACCCGATGGCGGAGCTGGCCGCCACCGCCCTGGTGAGCGACGGCGGGACGGTCTACGGCGCGGCGGACCGCCTCTACCTCGCCACCGCGAACAACGGCCCGTGGCTGTGGTGGGGGGTGCCGGTGGCCGAGGGCGTCGATGGGGTCGTCCAGGTGGCCGCGGTGGAAGATGCGACGCCGAAGACGGTGATCCACAAGTTCCACCTCGGGGCCACGCCCACGTACGCCGGGAGCGGCGCGGTGAATGGCTGGGTGCTCAATCAATACTCCATGAGCGAGCACGGCGACGTGTTGCGTATCGCCACCACCGAGGATCGCTGGTGGAGCGGTGGCGCCCCGGTCAACGCGGTCTACTTGCTGGAGCCGCAGGGGGAGCGGCTGGAGCAGGTGGGGGCGATCACCGGGCTCGGCGAGGCGGGCGAGCGGATCTACGCGGTACGCTTCTTCGGTGACCGCGGCTTCGTGGTCACCTTCCGGCAGATCGACCCGCTCATCGCCCTCGATCTCTCCGATCCCGTGGCCCCCAGGAAGGCCGGTGAGCTGCAGGTGGAGGGGGTCTCCACCTACCTCCACCCGGTCGGTGATGACCGCCTCCTGGCCGTCGGGCAGGCGGCGGGCGGCGGCGCCATGCTGAGCCTCTTCGACGTGAGCGATCTCGCCCACCCGCGACTCGTCGCACAGGAGTCCCTCGGCGCCGGCAGCTATACCGAGGCCCAATGGGATCCCAAGGCGTTCACCTACTTCGACTCCCTCGGCGCCCTCGCCCTGCCGCTCACCGCCTGGAACGACGTAGGGGCGCCGACCGATGTGGGGCTCACCTACCACCTGGTCAACGGCCTCATCCTCTACCACGTCGACCCGGACACGGGCTTCACCCGGCGCGGCATCATCGACCACCCCGACAACGTCCGGCGCAGCTTCTTCATCAGCGACGCGGCGGACGGTGCCTTCGTCTACTCGGTGAGCCCCCGTGGGGTGAAGGTTTCGGACTTCGACGACCTGACCACGGTGGCGACGGTCGCCCTGCTGGCGGAGCCGATCTACTGGCTCGTCGACGACGTGGCCGTCACCTTGCCGGCCGCTGAGCCGGTGGGCGCGGCGCAGTGAGCGCCGACGCCCGGTAGCAAGTCCCCCCTCCCGCCGGGAGGGGGTTAGGGGGAGGGCGTTGGTTATGGCGCCAGGTCCGTGCCCCCTCACCCCGGCCCTCTCCCGGTGGGAGGGGTAGCTTGGCGACGGTGGCGAGGGCACGGCCGCTAGGGTAGTGTCACCGGCCGCACGCGCACGAGCGCGCGAAGCCTCGAGAGGAGATCGCGACGTGGGTAGACGGTGGCTCGTACTGACGCTGGCGCTGTGTTGCGCTTGGCCGGCGCCCGTCGCGACGGCCGCCGATGGGCGATGCCCGATGCGGGACGTGGCGGCCGACGGTGCCGCCCTCGCCACGGCCCCGGCCCGCTGGGGGGAGTGGCAATGGTTGACCCTCGCGGGGGGCCTGGGTGCGGTCGGCGTGGCGGCCACCCTGGACGACAATCTCGCCGGGCAATGGAGCCACGGCGATGACGGCCTGGCCGAGGTGGGCAACATCTACGCGTTCGCGGCACCAACGGCGGCACTCCTCTATTACGGTGTCCGTGGCGGGCGCGGTGATGGCGCGGCGGCCAACACGGCGTGGGCCGTGGGCGAGGCGGCCCTGTTCACCTTCGTCGCCACCGGCGTGGTGAAGACGGTGGTGGGTCGCGAGCGGCCGGATCGCTCCGGCGACAACGACGGCAGCTTCCACCCGTTCTCCCTCGACGACGACAACCAGTCCTTCCCCTCGTTCCACGCCGGCCTCGCCTTCTCCACCGCCGCCGTGCTCCAGGACTCGGACCTGCCGGTGGTAGTCAAGGGGGCGGCGTACGGCCTCGCCGGGCTGACCGTGTGGGCGCGCCTCCACGACGAGGACCACTGGCTCTCCGACACGGTGGCCGGCGGGCTGCTGGGCTACGCCATCGGTCGCTGGACGGTCCACCACCGCGGACTCGCCACCGTCGCCCAGGGAACGTTGACGCCGGAAATCGCGGACAGTCGGGTCGGCCTGGCGTGGCGACGCCGCTTCTGACCTTCGGAACATCGCCGCCCAAACGATTGGAGATGGTGCAATGACCTACGACGTCTACGGCATCGGCAACGCGATCATGGACCTGCAGGTCCAGACCGACGACGGCTTTCTCGCATCGATCGGGGCGGAGAAGGGGATCATGACCCTGGTGGACGAGGCGCGGCAGCAAGCGGTGCTGGATGCCCTGACCGGCCATCGGGTGCATCAATGCTCCGGTGGATCGGCGTGTAACACGATCGTGGGGGTCGCCGACTTCGGGGGTAAGGCGGCCCTGGCCTGCAAGACCGGCAGGGACCACTTCGGCCGACAGTACGTGGATGAGCTGCGCCTCTTCGGGATCGTCGTCGAGGTCCCGCCCAACGGCGGCCATACCGGTACCTGCGTGGTCCTGATCACACCGGACGCCCAGCGCACCATGCTCACCCACCTCGGCGTCTCCGCGGAGCTGGATCCGGAGGACATCGACCCGGCGGAGATCGCCAAGGCGCAGTACATCTACGTCGAGGGCTATCTGTTCACCGGCGAGTCGACCCGCGCTGCGGCCGTGAAGGCGATCAAGGTTGCCAAACAGCAGGGGGTGAGGGTTGCCCTCACGGTCTCCGACCCGTTCCTGATCCACCTCTTCCGCGAGCAGTTCTGGGAGCTGATCGCGGGGCCGGTCGACCTCCTGTTCTGCAACAAGGAAGAGGCGCGCGCCCTGACCGACCTCGACGACCCCATCGACTGCGCGCGCGAGATCCACAAGCACGCCCCCAACGTCGCCCTCACCCTCGGCGCCAGCGGCTCGATCATCATGCACGAGGACGAGGTGATCCCGATCGAGGGGGTAGAGGTGACGGCGGTGGACACCACCGGCGCCGGCGACATGTACGCGGCCGGCGTCCTCTACGGCATCACCAACGGCCTCACGTGGAAACAGGCCGGCCACCTGGGGAGCCACGCCGCCGCGCGCATCGTCTCCCAGCTCGGCGCCCGCCTCGGCCGCCGCTTCACTCGCGATGAGATTGACGCCCTGCTGGCGTGACGGCGCACCGCCCCTCCGTCGCCCTCGCTCGGCCCGTCTCGGGGTAGGGGCACGGCATGGCGTGCCCGAACGGCGACCCGAGCCGTCCGGGCCTGCCGCGGCACTGGCGCGGATCGCTTTTCTTCACCAGGCGGGGTCATGACGCTCTTTGCCCTGTCGATCTGCATCGTCCTCGTCGTGTCGTCCCGATGCTCGCTGATCGGCGACGAGTGGGACCTCGCCGTCGACGTGCGGGAGGTGGCGCAGCCGCAAGCGTGAGCCGTTCGGAAGACCCGGGGGCCAGAGATCCGCCTCCAGAGAGGAGGACTCGCCATGAGGTCCAGTGACGCCCTGTTGCGCGCCTTCGTGGAGCGCCACCCGGAGGATGCGGCACGCGCCTTCGAGACCCTCGACTGCGACGAGACCGTCCGGCTAAGCGGCTGTCGGCCAGACAGGCCGTGGCACTCCTGGAGCGGATCACCGCGGAGGCCAGCGCCCGTATCTGCCAACGGCTCGACGTGCCGCGCGTCGGCAAGCTGCTCGCAGGGATGCCGCCGCGTGTCGCGTCGGCGATCGTGCGGCCGCTCGACGACGACGCGATCGACACCCCGGTGCGGCGAGAGGTGGTCACCATTCCGGACACCATGAAGCATCCTGCAAAAACTGGTCGGCGCCGGCGCCGACGAACGCGCGTTGTCACCGGTCACCATGGTGGTGAAGCGCCGCCTACCGTGGCTGTTCGTCAACCTAGGCACCGCCTTCCTGGCGGCAGCCGGGGCCGGCGCCGTGATCCCCTTGTTGCTCAAGGGCCTGGGACAGGACCCAGCCCAGTCGGCGGCGATCTTCCTCACCACTGTCACCGATATCGTCGGCTTCGCCGCCTTTCTCGGGCTGGCGACCCTGCTGTCGGCGATGATTCTGTAGCCCGGCGTCCGCCGGTCACGGCGCCGTATCGTTCTTCCGGCGTAGGTGTAGGGCGATGGGCTGCGGCTCGATCCGGTAAAGGTCGAGTTTCGCGGGCAGGCGGATGTTGCGCTCGGACACGGCGATCTCGTGCTCTCCCGCCTGGCTGCCCGCCAGATCGATCGACAGCTTCAAGGCGCCCGGTTCGAGGAAGCGAAAGCCGCGCTCCGAGCCGGACAGGGTGACCCGTGCCTCGTGCGGCGCGTCGTCCGCGAGCAGCAGTTCCCCACCGAGATTGCGGTACTCGATGGGCAGGATGAAGGTGCGGTAGAGGGTGCTTGGCCGATAGGCGAGGAGTAGCCAGGCGGCCACGGCCAGACCCACCGCCGACCCCTTCAACGGCCAGTGCTCGACCACGTAGCGTCGCCAGGTCGCCCGCGTCTTGAGCGGGAACTTCGCGGCCAGGAACTCCTCCATCCGGCTCTTCAGGGCGGCTGCGGTCCCTACCTCCCGCAGGCGTCCCATCTCCGCGACGCTGACGCCACCGCGCTCCTCGGAGACCACGATCACCAGGGCGTCGGAGCACTCGGACAACCCAAGCGCGGCGCTGTGGCGGGTCCCCCGGCCGGCGATCTCCGCCTGGTTTTTCGAGATCGGCAGGTGGGCGGCGAACTTGGACACGTGGCCGCGCTCCACGATCACCGCACCGTCATGACCCGGTGAGCTGGCATCGAAGATGCTGTAGAGGAGGGGTTTGCTGAGCGCGCCGCCGAGCGCCACGCCACCATCCAGATGCCGCTCCAGGGGCTCGCTGCCCTTCAGCACGATCAATGCGCCGGTCCTGTGCTGCGCCAGGGTGAAGGCGGCCTCCACCAGGGAGTCGACCTCGGGGAGGGCCGACAGGGTCTGGCGCACCTGTTCCAATGAGCCCCAGGCCGCCACCCGCTCGAACATTCGGCGCAGGTCTTCCTGGAAGATCACGATCAACACGATCAACAGCACCGCGAAGCCGGTGTGGAAGAGCAGCGAGGTGAGGTACATGTCGAAGGCCCGCGCCAGGCCATAGATCGCGACCAGCACCGACACCCCGATCAATGCCCTGCGCGATGCCGTCTCCCGGAACCACGCCAGCACCGAGTACAGAAGGACCGACATCAGCAGGATGTCGACGGCATCGGTGGCGCGAAAGTTGTCCCAAAACTCGCTGAAAAACGGCCACGCGATGTCGAGGTTCATGGCGTCCTCCGGCCACCCGATGTGTCCTGTTGTGGATCGCCGCGGTTATCGCATGGTGCGGCATGCGCCACAACAAGGAGGGCCGCGCGGTAACCGTGTGGCCTTGGCAGGGATGGCCCGTCGGTCGCAGCGGCTTGCTCGGCTTCATGATCCGTCTCACCCGTCCCGCCGTGGTGGGGTGTCTATCCACACCGGTGCTCACAGCGCGTCGACCCACGCGCGCAGCGTCGCTACCTCCCGCTGGAGCACGGCGGGATCGTGGTAGACGTGGGCGATGAGGCTGACGCCCTGGGCCCGGCCCAGGAGGTGGAAGGCGAGGGACTGCGCCTGCGCCTCCCGCCCCAGGGCGACGAATTGCGTGGCGAGCCAGTCGCGGAACAGGTCGAACAGGGCCTTGGCGGAGCCCTGGAGGTCGCGTCGCGCCTTGCCCAACTCCGCGTTGATGGTGCCGATCGGGCAGCCGAATCGGACCAGGTCGTCTTCGCACGCGGCGAGCATCTCGACGAAGCGCATGAGGCGCTGCTTGGGATCGGGGCATCGTTCTTCCCACTCCCGCTGGAGCGCGCGGAACTCCTGGACGCGTCGTGCGATGACCGCCTCCAGGATCTCATCCTTGGTCTTGAAGTAGTGGTAGATGTTGCCGCGATACACGCCGGCCGCTTCCACGATGTCGCTGAACGACGTCCCGCCATAGCCGCGGCGATAGAAAAGGTCCTGGGCGCAGGCGATGATCTCCGCGCGAGTCTGCTCTCCCTTGCGGCTCATGGCAGGTTTGTCGGGCATCAGCATTCCTCGCCGTCGGTCACGTGATCGGGCGGCACATGGCCATCGGCCGAGTCTCGCGCACCTGCATCTCCGCCACCTGTTTGCGCACCGCCTCCTGCCACGGGTGGCGTGGTCGGAAGCCGAGCCGCGCCTCCGCCTTGCGGTTGTCTGCGTACACCTCTTCGAGGAGGTGAATGATACTCCGGGTGACCAGGGGCTCCCACGGGACGATGGGGTCGAGGGCCTCCATCAGCCAGGCGAACGGGTAGGCGAGGAAGAATGGCACGCCGAAGTGGGGTGACGGATAGCCGAGCTCGTCGTGGAGAAAGTCGATGACCTGGCGCACGGTCGGCACCTCCGCGCCGACGATGTTGAACCCCTCGTAGTCCTCCAGGTCGGCAATCGTCACCGCCAGCGCGAATGCCTCGCCGATGTCCTCGCCGTCGATGATCGGCAGGCTGGTCCGGCCCCCGGCGACCCAGGGGACCAGGTGGGTCTGCAATCGGGGTAGGAGGATGGGCAGGATCCCCAGCCCGTAGCGCTTACCGGCGAAGAGCCCCAGACGCAGGTTCACGACCTGGAAGGTGGCGCAGGCCCGTTCGCGCAGGCGGTCCTCGATGGCGATCACGTGGCACAGGTGCGGCCAGTAGGGGCGCGGGATGCCGCGGCTCATCGGGTCGGCCGACGGCCCCGGCGAGGCCGCGCTGGTGGTGCTGTTGTTGATGAATCGCCCCACCCCTGCCGCCTGGGCCACGTCGATGAGGGCGAGGGTGGGCTCGAGGAAGAGGCGCCGCGACTCCTCGCGGTGACCCCAGACCGAGGTCCACGCCGCCCCGTGACATAGCACGTCGACGCCGGCGACGACCTCCCGCCGGTATCCAGCGTCGCGCAGGTCGCCCACGCGAACCTCGCCAGCGAAGCCCAACGGGAGCTTTGCCGCGTCCCGGCACGCAGCGATCAACCGCAACCCCGTTCTGCCCTGGAGCGCCTCCAGCACATGGCTCCCCAGGAAGCCGTTCGCCCCGGTCACGAGCACCGTCGCCATCGCTAGTCTCCTCTACTTGGATGAATGTCCAAATAAAATAGTACGAACGTCCCAATCTGGCAAGCCGTGTGGCGCGCAGCCTCGCCGTGTCGATGGGGTGGGGTGCTGACGGCCGCCCGGGTCGCCGCTTCACCCGCGACGAGATCGACGCCCTTCCGCCGTGACGAGGGTGACCGCTGCGAGCCGCGCCGGGGTAGGGCACGGCATGACGCGTCCCGGCGGTGAAACACCACGGCCGCGGCCTCCGGTTCCTATCTCGGGGTGGGGCGTACCGGGCCGCGGGCGCGGATCGCCGGTGCAATCGGCCCCTACCTCGGGAGGGGGCGTGGCGGTCGCACGCGCAGGTTCAGGGCCTCGACCGCCAGGGCGAAGGCCATGGCGAAGTAGATGTAGCGCTTGTCGATCGGGGATCCGATGCCCTCGGCGACCAGCATCACCCCGATCAGAAGGAGGAAGGCCACGGCCAGCATCTTTACCGTCGGGTGGTCGTTCACGAAGCGGCTCACCGGCTCGGCGAAGATCAGCATCACACCGATCGCCAGGACGATGGCGGTGACGATCACCGCGATGCCGAGCCCGTAGCTCGACCCCTCGGTGCGCACCATCCCGATGGCGGTGATTACCGAGTCGAGGGAGAAGACGATGTCCATCACAGCGATCGTTGCCAGCACTCGGGGGCAGCTCTCCTGCTCCTGCAAGGGAACGGGGGGCTGCTCGGTAAGGAGGGGCAGCGGGCCCTCCAGTCCCTTGTGGATCTCGGTGACGCTCTTCCAGATCAGAAACAGGCCACCCGCCAGGAGGATCAGGTCCCTCCCCGACACCGTGTCCACGGCCGCGCTTACCAGTCCGGCAGGCAGCCCAAGGGCAGAAAGGTGAAACAGGGGGTCGGTGAGGCCCAGCATCGCCGACAGGGCGAACAGCAGCAGGATCCGTGTTCCCATCGCCAGGGTCAGCCCGATGCGGCGCGCCCGCGGCTGCTGCCCCGGAGAGAGCCGGCTCGTGGCGATCGCAATGAACACGATGTTGTCGATGCCCAACACGATCTCCATCGCGGTCAGGGCGATGAGGGCGATCACGTACTCCATCGGGGATCTCCAGGCAGCGAGTTGGTGACGGCTAGATTTTCACCACAGAGAGACGTCATTCCCGCGCACGCGCGAACACACGGGGCAGAGAGGGTCAGCCACCATAGGGTGTGCCAAGCGCAGCGCGGCGCACCATCCCCTTGGCCGTTCGCTCGTCCCATGGCAACGCCTCAAAATCCTAGATAGACCCCGAGGCCCAGGTAGCGCATCCGTTGGGTGAAGAACTGGCCGTGGGGCGAGTGGCCGTTGTACGCCTCCACCAGCAGCCGCACGCGGCGCCGGCCCGGCCCACGGGGCCCCAGCTCCACCCCGGCGACGAGGCTGATCTCCGCCGACCAGTCGAACTCATCCCAGCTCTTCACATCCGCCGCCGCCACCGGGTGCCAGATGCCGTGGGCCGCCCCGCGGTACTCCACGCCGCCGTGGATCCCGCCGGGCTGCAGGTCGGCGGGCTCGCGGTGGAAGACGTACTCGCCCCCGAAATACCCCCGCCACCGTGGCCACTCGCGGGAGGCGAGGAGCTCCAAGGACTCGAAGCTCAGGTTGATGCGCTCCGGCTGGTTGCGTAGGAGGAACTCGTCCCCCAGGTGGGAGCTCTGGTGGTAGATGCGCAGGCGGCCAGAGTAGGCGCCGCCGCGGTAGGTGAGGGGCACGCCGATGGTGTAGTCCGCATTCACCAGGTCCTGAGAGGGGGCCTCCAGATTGAACTGGGCAAACAGAGCGCCGGCGAGGCTCACCTGCCACGCCGCCTGCGGCCGGCACCACCGATACAGGCCGAAGGTTTCCCCGTACGCCACCGCCGCCGCGGTGACGCTGTCACCCGCGACGTCATAGTTGCGCACGCTGACGTAGAATTGCGACTGCTTGGGGTCCGCCAGCAGGGGCCAGAACAGCTCGCCCACGGGCAGGAGGCCTGCGGCGCGCGCCGCGGCCGTTGACTCGGCGGCATCCCCGATCGTCGCGGTCGACAGGAGCAGGCACACGACGAAGACGAGCCCCAGTCGCGCGCTGCGTGGCCATGGTCCGGCTGTCACTCCCGCCTCGTTCCCTCGTATCCTAGGATCGCCCTATGGTGCGGAAAGAGCGGCCCTCCCGCCAACCCGTGGCCGCGCCAACGCAGGCGAGTAGCCACTACGCCCGAGGGATGTCGGCGTCGCCCGACGAGGGGGGTGCCGCTCACTCGTAGCGCAGGGCCTCGATGGGCCGCAGGGCGGCGGCGCGGCGGGCCGGGTGGAGGCCGAAGAAGACCCCGACCAGGGCGGCGAAGCAGAAGGCCAGGACGATGGAGCGCGCGGTGATGGTCACCGTGAACTCCGAGAATCGCTCCAGGGTGAGGGCTCCGGCGCAGCCGAGGAGGATTCCCAGCAGGCCCCCGGCGACGCTCAGCAGCAGGGCCTCCAGGAGGAATTGCCAGAGGATGTCGCGCGGCCGTGCGCCGATCGCCATGCGGATGCCAATCTCGTGGGTGCGCTCGGTCACCGACACCAGCATGATGTTCATGATGCCGATGCCGCCCACCAGCAACGAGACCGAGGCGATGCTCCCCAACAGCCACGCGAAGACCCGGGCACTCGCCTCGGCGCTCTGGGCCCACTCGGCGCGGTTGTAGTTGCGGAAGTCGTCGTCCTGCCCCTCGCGCAGGTGGTGGCGCGCCCGCAGCAGGGGACCGAAGGCATCCGGCAGGTGGAGGGCGGCCTCGCGGCTGAGGGCCTGGAGCTCGACGCGCTCGATGTAGGTGATGCCGCGGATCTTGCGCTGCACCGTGGTGATCGGCAGGAGGATGGTGTCGTCCTGATCCGAGCCGAAGGCGGAGGCACCCTTCGCGGTGAGGACGCCTAGGACCTTGCAGGCGAGCCCGCCGAGCAGCACCGTCTCCCCGACCGGCTTCGCGAGGCCGAACAGCTCGGTGGCCACGGTCTTGCCCAGCACGCACGCCTGGGCCGCCGCCACCACGTCGCGCTGGGTGAAGATGGCCCCCTCCTCCAGGGGCCAGGCGCGGACCGTGAAGTAGTCCGGGGTCACCCCGGTCGCCGACGTCCCCCAGTTGGCCCCACGGTAGCGGGCCTGGACCGGCGCGTTCACGCTCGGGGCCACGGCCACCACCCCGGGAAGCTTGGCGATCGCCTCCGCGTCCCCGAGGGTGAGGGAGGTGGTGGTCCCGGCCCCGGTGCGTACGCCGCCGCGGGTGATGGTCCCCGGCCGGATCACCAGGTTGAAGCTGCCCATCGCCTCGAACTCCGCGGCGATGCGCCGCTGCGCACCGGTCCCCACCGCCAGCATGGCGATCACCGACGCCACGCCGATGATCACCCCGAGCGCGGTGAGCATCGCCCGCGTCCGATTCCGCCACAACGCCCGCAGGGCCAGCCGCAGGCCGTCAAGCCACGCCATCGCGGCTCCCCCGTGACGCTCTCGCTACCCCGAGCATCGCCAACGATCGATCTAAGGAAGGCAGGAAAGCAAGGAAGGCCGGAAAGGGGGTGGCGGGGATCGCCGATCTGCTGTCGCTTCGCTCCCCGCAGGTCTCTGCGCTGGGGGGAGTGTACTCACTCGGCCCTTAGCGGCCCGTTGATCTTTGGGCCTTACGCGGCGGCGAGCACTTTGATGGGAACGGCAGGCGGAAGCGATCGCCGACGCGAGCGAAACGGGGGATGGGTGCGTTGGCGGCGGGCGATGCGGAGCATCGGGTGAATTCGAGGGTGCACCCACGTCGACCCGGCACCCCGCAGGCGTTGGGCCCACCCGCGCGGGGTCCCATGGCCCCACCGGCTCCGCAGGACCAGGCCTCGATGCCCGCGAAGTCGCCGATCAGGTGCATGCGAAAGGCGGTCCCCCGCCGTTTGCTCGCGCTTGCGACGATTTCTGGTGAGAAATGGGCGATCGATCAGTTCGCGGGCCCAGGGCGGAAATGGCCGAAGACTCGCGTCCAGTTTGCGGCCATGGCCGGCGTAGCCCGTCGGAATCGGCGGCAAAGGCGGCGGTGTTTTCCTGTCCGCGATCGCGGCGATCCAGTATGATTTCTCTCCTTCGTCGCTGGGGTTTGCCCGGTTGAACTTACAGACTTTCTTCTACTACGGATCGGCCGCCTTCTTCCTCGGCCTGTTGCTGACGCCCTTCGTCCGGCGCATGGCCCTGGAGTGGCGCCTGGTGGATCGGCCGGATGAACGTAAGGTCCATCAGGCACAGATCCCCCGCCTCGGCGGGGTCGCGATCTTCGGGGCCTTCTTCATCAGCAGCGTCGCCATCATCTACCACGACTATTTCGGCCTGGAGGGGGTGGCGCTCGGGCTCATAGAGATCAACAAGATCCTCGACGGGGCGATCCTCATCCTGCTCGTCGGGGTGTATGACGACCTGTTCGAGTTGTCGGCGAAGAAGAAGCTGGCCTGGCAGGTGGTGGTGGCCGTGGTGATGATCAACTTCGGCTATCTGATTCGCCAGATCGCCTTGCCAGGCCTGGCGACCACCTTCGATCTCGGCTGGTTCGCCTATCCCATCACCGTCTTGTGGATCGTGGGGGTGATGAACGCCCTCAACCTGATCGACGGCCTCGACGGATTGGCGGCCGGGCTGGCCACCATCGCGACGGCCTTGCTCTGCGCCATCGCGCTGATGAACGGACAGACGGACGTGGCCTTTCTTTGCGCGGTGCTCATCGGCAGCCTGCTCGGCTTCTGGGTCTTCAACATGCACCCGGCGTCGATCTTCATGGGGGACTCGGGGAGCCTCTTCCTGGGCTACATCCTGGCGGTGATCTCCATCCGCGCGGTCCAGGGGGAGGGCGCCACCGTCGCCATCGGCGCGCCACTACTCCTCATCGGATTGCCGCTGCTCGATACAGGCGCGGCCTTCCTGCGCCGGCTGGTGTCGGCCTCGGGACTCTTCCAGGCGGGTAAAAGGTTGCGTTTCCCTCCCCTCAGCGCTGCCTTCCAACCCGACCGCGGCCACATCCACCACCGACTCCTGGTGGCTGGCTTTACCCAGCGGCAGGTCGTTCTCCTCCTCTACGCGGTGGCGACCTTCCTGGGAATTAGCGGCTTCCTGTTGGCGATGACCGAGGGGATCGCCAGCACGGTGACGGTGGCCTATGTCGGTCTTGTGGTCGGGGCGATCGTGGTCCAAATGCGCCGCCTCATCACCGGCGCGGCCGACGTGCCACTCCCCGCCGGTTGGCGGGAGTCGGTCGTTCCGGTTGCGCGCAACCGTGCGAGCAAGCGGCTGTTGGTGGCCGCGGACCCCACCGCTGCCGATGAGCTCTGCCGGAAGTTGGCGGATGAAGTCGGACCCGATGTGCAGTGTGTGCCCATGGAGAAGAGGACAGCGGGGGACTATTTCTCTGTCATTGTGGCGGATTGCCGGGAGGGTGACGCAATCCTGACGGGCCTCCAGCGGGAGTGTACTTCGCCCCGCTGCTCACTCGTCCTCTACACCGGGAGAGAGGCCGGTGAGTCCGTGGTCGGTGCCGCCAAGCGATACAAGGGCGTGGTGGTTGATACCGAAGACCCAGTGGTCCTCGCCCTCGCCGTCCTGCGCGGGTTCGATCAATCGAAAATGACCGTCCAGATTCGTTTTCTGAAGACGTTCGCCTGGTTCCTGATCTCTTTGCTTCCGCTAGTTGTTTATTTCTCCCTGTTTTTTGGCGACATTGTTCGTTGAGCATCGTGCCCCCGAGGCGTGAATGAGCGAGACCATCGCAACCCAGTGTAGGGACGATAACCCATCGGTGGAGAGCGCCGCGCAGAGGGCGCCTCTGGGTTTCCGCCGGTTCTCGCCGTGGGGGGTCGTTGCGTCCTTCGCCCTCCTCGGGGGCCTGCTGCTGGTGTCCCAGGTGCTGACCCAGGGGCACCCGGATCTGCCACGTCGTCTGTTGCTCGAGTTTCCCCAGCAGATCGGGGAGTACCGCTCGATCAAGGAGGTGGGCCTCGACAAGATGACCCTCGACATCTTGCAGCCCACGGACGTCATGCTCCGCATTTACCAGCGCTCGGAGACGGAGCCGCCGATCTCCTATTACATAGCCTTTCACGGCAGCCAGCAGGAGGGGAGTCGCGTCCACAGCCCCAAGTCGTGCCTGCCGGGTGCCGGTTGGCGCATCGCCGAGGTACGGCACGTTCCACTGCCCTGGAAGGGCGGCGAGTCAGATGCCAATCTCGTCCTGGTGGAGCAAGGTCTGAACAAGCAGCTCGCGCTCTTCTGGATCCATTCCAACGGGCGGATCATCGCCAACGAATATCTGGCGCGTCTCTATATCTTCCAGGATGTCTTCACCCGCCGCCGGAGTGACGGCGCGTTGGTCCGTCTGATGACCACATTGGATAGCAACGAAGGGGAACAGGCGGCGGCGGCGCGTTTGTTTGCGCTCGCCATTCCGTCACTCGCTCGCCTCTCCGAATTCCTTCCCGACTAGGTTCCGATGTCCATGCCCCCCGATACCGAGGTCATCTCCCCCGCGTGTGGCGGCCCAGGCCTGGCGAGCGCCGGGCTCGGGGTGGGGGAGTATGCAAGCATCGCCGGCTTTATCCTGCTGCTGGGTGTGCTGAGCTTCCCGCTGTGGGAGATGACCGCGCAGGAGTGGTTCCGCACGGGCAACGAGGCCTACACCCATGCGCCGTTGATGCCGTTCATTGCCATCTATTTCATCTGGGACCGGCGCGCGGAGTTGGCTCGGCTGCCCGTTCGGTTCTCATGGGCCGGGTTCGCCTGCTTCCTCTGCGGCGCGTTGATCTTCGTGGCCGGGAAGATCGGCGCCGATCGGTTCACCGGTCAGGTGGCGATCGCGACGCTGCTGATCGGCCTGGTGTGGACGCACTTCGGGAACGCTATCACACGCCAGGTGGTGTTTCCGCTCAGCCTCCTCTACCTGATGATCCCCATCCCCTCGATCATCTACCGCAACCTCTCGTTTAACCTGCAGATCCTCTCCTCCAAGATGTCCGTCGGATTCATGCAGCTCTTCGCGCTACCGGTCTACCGAGAGGGCAATGTGATCAACCTCTCCTACACCCAGCTCGAGGTCGCCGAGGCGTGTAGTGGTATCACCTCCCTCGTATCGCTCATCACGGTCGCCTATATCTTCGCCTACATCGCCCGGACGAACTTCTGGGCGCGGCTAGTGCTCGTGCTGTCGGCGGTCCCCATCGCCGTGTTCACCAACGCCTTCCGGATCGGGGGTACTGGCATGCTCGCCCACTTCTGGAGCGTCAAGGCGGCCGAGGGTTTCTTTCACTCCTTCGCCGGCTGGCTGGTCTTCATCGTCGCCTTCGCGATCTTGCTGGGGGAGAACTGGCTGCTAGGGTTTCTGGTCTCGCGGCGCCGCCCGGCGGAGGGTCCCGGCCGGTAAGGCCGTCGCGAAGTCGGTCAGGTGCGGGGCGCGATCGCGGAGGTCTTCTCCCGGCTAGCCCGCATGTCTCGCCATGACTCTGCCGCGCCCGCGCCACTGCCCGTATCCTTTGGCCATGTCCTCGTCGAGGGTAGGAGCCGGTTGCACCGGCGACCCGCGCGCGCTTCGCGCGGCCGGCCCTCGCGGGCCGGAATCGCCGACCTGCCTGTCCGGTAGGCAGGAGGGATTCGTCTCCTACCGCGGGCCCGCCAGATCGATGGCCATGGGCGCGGGTTCGCGACGACTCTCGATGAGAAATGCGGGCTAGGCCCCAACCCGTTCTTGCCGATGCCTTCTATTGTCCCAGTCAATCTCATCACCGGCTTTCTCGGCGCGGGTAAGACCACCCTGCTGCGCCATGTGCTGGAGCATGGATTGGCCGGGCGCAGGGTGGCGGTGATCGTCAACGAGATCGGCGAGATCGGCATCGACGGGCGGTTGATCGAGGGGCTCGACAACGTCGACCAGATGGTGGAGCTCAATAGCGGCTGTATCTGCTGTTCCCCGGGTCTCCAGTTTGGCCTCGCCGTCCAGGAGATCCTCGATACGGTTAAACCAGAGCTTTTGGTCATCGAGACGACCGGCACGGCCCAGGTCGGACCGCTGACCGCCGAGGTGGAGAGCCTCGGCCTGCGCATCGACGCCGTGAGCTGCGTGGTGGACGCGGAGCACATCGCCTACCACCTCGCGCAGTCGGTGGCCGCGCGGGAGCAGGTGTGCCACGCCGACTTCCTCGTCCTGAACAAGTGCGACTTGGTCGCGGCGTCGAGTCTGGCCAAGGTGTGCAGGCGGCTCACGCGGCTCAACGGCCGTGCCGTGCAGCACCGTACTGAGTATGGCCGGGTTGATTACGACCTCCTCTTCGCCACGGCGGGTAGGACCTATCGCGAGCGCGCCCAGGGGGGCGCCACCCGGGTCGACCACCTCGCCGCAGACGGCATCGAGTCATTTATCTTTGAGTCGGACCATCCCTTCCGCGATCTGGACCAACTGCAACGCCTCCTCGGCGGGCTTCCCCGCGACATCTATCGGGTCAAGGGGCTGGTCATGGTCGGGGAGGGGCCGCAGCGCTACCTCGCCAACGTCACCTGTGGACGTGCCCAGTTCGACATCGCCCCGGCCGCCCTGAGCCAGCTTGGCCGCACCAGCCTCGTGGTCATCGGCCGCGGCGCGGTGACGGAGCATCGGCCGGTCATCGAACGGCTGTTCGCCGGCGCGACGCTGGCCGCCGCTCCGGAGCGACCCGGGCTGCGCAGCCTGGGCCGCCTCTTTCCGCGAGGCCGGGCGTGAAGATCTTTCGCGAAGAGGCGATCGACCCCCGGGCGTGGGAAGCGTTCGTGGCGCGTTGCCCCGGGGCCACGCCGTTTCATTGCTGGGGTTGGCGACAGGTCTACCAGCAGGTCTTCGGCTACCGCTTAACTTACCTCGCGGCGGGGGCGACACCGGACGACCTCGTGGCGATCTTTCCCCTGGCCATCGTTCCCGGCCTGCTCGGCGGGCGCGGCCTCATCTCTCTGCCGATCGTCGGTTATGCAGGTCTGCTCGCCGCCGCGCCAGCGGCAGAGGAGGCCCTCTGGCGCGCTGCCGTCGATGAATGTGCGGCAATCGCCGCGAAAAAGATCGAGACCCATCAGCGGGTACGGCTCACCGCGGACCTGCCGACCCAAGAGCACAAGTTCACCACCGTGGTCCCCATCGGTCCGACCCCGGAGGCAACCTGGACGGGACAGCTCGGCCAGAAGGTGCGCAACAAGATCCGCAAGGCGCGCAAGGAGGGGATCGAGGTGCGGCGCGGCCTTGCCGGCCTCCGTGACTTCTATCGTGTCTACCGGGTGAACGTCCGGGATCTCGGCACGCCCACGCCGCCGCTGGCGTGGTTCGCGGAGATCGCCGCCGCCTTCCCCGGTGCCTGCCAGGTCTACACCGCCTTCGCCGGTGGGTCGTGCATCGCCGGCAAACTCACCCTGCGTTTCCGCGACACCCTCTACTTCCTGTGGGCCGGGGCCCTGCGCTCGCACATCAAGAGCGGGGTCGTGTCGCTGCTCAACTGGGAGGCGATCGAAGACGGCGTCGCCGCCGGCTGCATCGCGGTCGATTTCGGTCGCTCCACCGAGGGCTCGGGTGCGGCCGACTACAAGAAGGAGTGGCGCGGGGAGAAGGTCCCCCTCTACTGGCAGTACCACCTCCCCGTTGGCGGTGACGTGAACGGCGCCGGCCCGGGGCGCCTGACCCTCGCCCTCAGCGATCTGTGGAAGCGGACGCCGCTACCGATCACCAACACCCTCGGTCCGCGGCTCGCGAAGTACTTCCCGTGAGACCGACCGGCCTTTTCGGACCATGCGCCTCTTCCCCCGCAGGCTCCCCCCCGCCGGCACCCCGATCGGCCTGGCGGACCTAGCCGCCGCCGGCCGTGGCCTCGCCGATCCCGAGGGGGCCAGGCAGCGCCTGCGGGAGCTCGTCGTCGAGGAGACTGGCGCCCGCCACTGCCTCCTCGCCGGCAGTGGCCGCACCGTCGTCTGGCTCCTCCTGGAGGCGATGAAGCGCCTCGCCGGGGCGGGCGGCGCCGGGCGCACGGTGGTCCTTTTGCCGGCCTACACCTGCGCCTCCCTGCCCTCGGCGATCCTCCGCGCCGGCCTCACTCCCGTACCCGTGGCGCTGGACGAGGCGACCCTCGACTATGCAGAGAGCGCCCTCGCCGCCGCCCTGGCGCACCATCGCCCCCTGGCGGTGCTGGCGGTCAATCTGTTCGGTATGCCCGGTCGGTCGCCGCGCTGGGCGGCGATGGCCCAGGCGGCGGGTGCCTTCTTCATCGACGACGCCGCCCAGACCCTCGGCTCGTGGTGCGCCGGCCGGCCGAGCGGCCGCTGGGGCGACGCCGGCTTCTACTCCCTGGCCCGGGGCAAGAACATCACCGCCATGGGCGGCGGCATCCTGGTCACCGACCGCGATGACCTCGCCGCCGCCTTTCAGGACGAGGCGCGACGCCTCTCGCCCGTGGACCGCCGGCGGGAGGTCCGCACCCTGATCGAGGCCCTGGCCTTTTGGTTGCTGCTCCGCCCCCGCCTCTTCTGGCTGGCGAGCCATGTCCCTGGCATTCGCATGCAGGTCTTCGAGATCGACCGCGCCTTTGCTGCCCGCCCGATGGGCGGGGTCCAGGCGGCCCTCGCCTGCCGTAGCTGGCGGCGGCTGGCGGCGGCCAACGCCATCCGCCGGGCGAACGGCCAGCGGTTGATCGGCGCCCTGGCCGGGATCCCCGGGGTCCGCGTCCCCACCCCGAGCGGCGGCTTCGCCACCTGGCTGCGCCTGCCCCTCCTCTTTGACGACCCCGCCACCCGCGACCGCGCCGCGGCGGCCCTCACCGGTGCGGGCCTGGGCGCCTCCATCATCTACCCGGAGGCGTGGTACCGGCTGGACGGATGCCCGGGGATCGATGGTACGCCGGGCCGTGACACCGACCTGCCGGCGCGACTCCTCGCCCTCGCCACCCACCACCATGTGGGGGCGGCGGATGTCCCGTCCGTAGCGCGGATCGTCGCTGGTGCGGTGTGCGGGAGCCACGACCGGTGAGCGGTTTCTGGGTATCCCTGGCTGTCCTCCTCCTGGCGAGGATGGGGTACGGTGCGATGCCTGCGGTCGCCAGTGGACAGGTGTTGCGTCTCGATGCGGGCGCAGCGGATGGGCCGGTGATGCCCGGGTGGGAGCCTATCTCCCCCGCGGATCGCTGGAAAGTCGATGCGCGGGGGGGCTGGGTTACGGACGTGGAGGCGGTGACGCGACCGTTCCCGGACGACCTCGCTCGGGACTTTGTCACGGGCAAGGGCGACGCCCCTCTCACCCTCCGCGTGGCTGTCGCAGACGGCCCGGTGTCGATCGCGGTGTTGCTCGGCGATCTGATTGCGACGCCGGGTAAAGAGACGATGCCACGCTGTTACCAGGATTCCGTTGTGCTCCAGGTCGGTACGTCTACCGTACGAAGCCACCTGGCCCCGTGGGATCCATTCCGACTGCTTGAGCGGCCCTACCGCCGCGGGCGGAGTTTCTGGGAGACCTACATTGGGCCGCGTTACGAGTGGCTGACTTCGACGACGACTACCTCCGGCGGGAGCGTCGATGTCACCTTGAGCGGCGGCGCGCCGGTATGTGCGGTGTTGATCGCCGCCGGAGGGGACATGGCGACTCTCGCCAAGGCAGTCAGGCAGGCCGAGGGGCAACGCCGGAGTTCCTTTGAGAGAGTCGGTTGGCAGCCGACGGTCCGGCAGAGGGAGTTTGACGGCGCGACCCAACCGCCGGCGGAGGAGCGACTTCAGGTGCGAGTCCTCCACCCGGAGGTCCCCCTGAAACCGTGGACGGGCGAGAGCTGGGGCACGTCAACGGCGGGCCAGACATTGGACGTCGCCGTGACCCCGGGGGAGTGGAAGGTCTTCACGGTGGCGGCATATAGTGGGGTAGATCGAGATCTGACGATCGCTCTGCCGTTGCTGCGCCATCGACAACGGCCGGAGATCGAGTGGCGGGAGCCGCTGGTGAAATGGGGGACCGCGTGGTTGCAGGAGCGCCCCGTCGAGCTCGGCACGATCGCTCAGGTCGGGCACTACGAGGTCGAGGAAGGTGCCGTTCTGCCCGGAGATCACCTCAGGCTCTCCGCAGGCTGCACCGGGCGGTGGTGGGGCCGCCTGCACGCGCCGGATGACGTCGTGCCAGGGATCTACGACGGCAAATTACTGATTCGGTCTTTGGAGAAAGACCTGGTCGATGAAATCCCCGTGGTAGTGGAGGTCTATCTCTTCCACTTGAAACGCGGGGTGGCAGGTGCCCGGGTCCTCTACTACGGGTTCCACTTCGCCCCGCGGGGGGATGCGGGTGGAGAATCGTGGCGCGAGGGGGTTTACCGGCAGCTTGCCGCGGAATACGGCCTGGTACCGGCACACGTCAATTTCACGCCGCACGCCGTGCGGCGGCGGGGGCCGACCGGCGTCGACGTCTCGTGGGCGGAGATCGACACGGAGATTCACCTGCGCAGGCGGCTGGGGGCATTGCCGTGCGACGGGCGCCTTTCCTTCGATCTGCTCAACCTGGCGGGGTCCTTCGGATCGGTGTGGGATCAGCGTCCCGGAGGTGGCCGGGAGAGCCGCGTCGCCTTTTCCCAGGGCACTGACGACTGGGAGCGGTTACAGGGGCTGATCCGTTCGACCGTCAGGTTCGGCCAGGGTCACGGCTGGCCGGAGGTCTTCTTCGAGATGGGGGGAGAGCTGCACAACTACCGGCACGACGGGTCTGGTCTGCGGTGGGGGTTGAAGGCGTATGGCCTGATCCACGAGGCTGGGGGAAAGACTCTGTTGCGGGCCAACGGTGAGGATGACTTGAAGGTGGTAGACGGCGGATCGGTGGACGTGGCGATGGTGAACCTGCGTCTCCTGCGGCGACAGCATTTCGCGCGGATTCGCGCCGCAGGTGCTGAGCTGGGACTGTATAACTTCGGCCGCCAGCGCTTCGACTGGGGTTGGTACGCACGGCGGGCGGGGGTCGTGCGGCTCGGACATGAAGGGTTCGCCCGCTTTTCGGGGGAGCCCTTCAACGATTGGGATGGGATGATCCGCGAGTGGGGCATGGCGCTGCCCGTGCCCGGCGGATTCGCGCCTCGGCCGGAGATGGAGTGGATCCGGGAAGGGCTCGACGATGCGGATTACATCGCGACCCTCGAGGCCCTCGTTGCGGAGCTCGGAGAGAACCCGACACCGCAGGTCGTCGCCGCGTGCCGAGACGCGCGGGCGGTCCTGGAGCGTTGGTATGGGCGAATCGAGCTCGATGTGGCCGACTCCGCGTCACATTTGCCGTGGCTACCCGACGGTGACCCGGGGCGTTCCCCCTGGCCGGTACATCAGGCGCAGGGCTGGACCGTAGAAGATCTCTACCAGGCCCGTCGTGAGGTGGCACAGGCTATCGTGATGTTGCGCGGGGTTGCCGATGGGGCCGGCGTGAGGGCAAGGGAGGGGAAAGGGACGCAATGAGCGGACGGGTGATCACCATCGGCCTGGATGGCGCCTCTCTGCCGCTGATTCGCCGGTGGGCGGAGCGCGGTACCCTCCCGGGTCTGGCGCGGCTGCTAGGGGAGGGCAGGGCAGGGGTGCTGCGTTCGACCATGCCGCCCTTCACGGCGACCGCGTGGTCGACCATCGTGACCGGGACCAACCCGGGTAAGCACGGGGTCTTCGACTTCCGGATTGCCACCGTGCCGGGGGGGGCAAAGAGCTACGCCAACGCCCGCTCGATCCGCCAGCCGAAGCTCTGGTCCCTGCTCTCGGACGGCGGTCGGAGTGTAGGCTTCCTCAACTTCCCGATCGGGTTTCCACCGGAGACGGTACGCGGATACATGGTCAGCGGTTTCCTCACCCCGCGCGGCACGGACAACTACACCTATCCGCCAGAGCTGGGGACGGAGTTGCACCGGGAGTTGGGTGACTACGTGATCGGCGTGAAGCTACCCATGGCCGGGATCAGCCATGAGGAAGGCATGGCTTTTCTGGTGGCCATGGATCACCAGACCGAGTTGCGCATCGCCGCCTATGACTACCTTGAGCAGCGCTTCAAGCCGGACCTCCAGTTCGTGGTGTTCATGGCCATGGACCAGATCCAGCACCTCTACTGGAATCTCCTCGACGAGGAGTCCGGCGGCTACGGCGATAGCCGCGAGGCCCGGGAGATGCGGGCAGTGATGGAGAGGATCTTCCGGCGGCTCGACGCCTTCGTTGCGGCGCGCTATGAGGATCTGGGCGATGACGACATCCTGCTGATTATCTCCGATCATGGCTTCGGCAACTGGCGCCGGCGCTTTCTCGTCAACCGGTGGCTGGCGAAGCACGGCTGGCTGCGCTACCAGATGCGTCGGGTGTGGGGGGATCGCATCCGCCACGCCCTCGGGCTGCCTCTCACCGAGGTGGAGCGTGGTGAGGCGGATCTGATCGGCGGTACGCTGGCGGATCGCTCGGCGCGTTACATCGACTGGGAGCGGACCGTGGCGTATGCCTCTCATCCCTCGGAGCAGGCGATCTACCTGAATCTCCAGGGGCGCGATCCGCAGGGACGGCTACCTGCTGCGAACTATGAGCGGGTGCGGTCCGAGATCGTCGCGGCGCTGAACCAGGCCCGCGACCCGCGCAGCGGCGAGCCACTGGTGCGCGCCGCATACCCGCGCGAGGAGTTGTTGCACGGTCCGCACACCCCTTGTGCACCGGACATCTATCTGGATCTCGGTGACCTGCCCGTGACGCCGTCTCCGAACATCACCCCTCATCCGGCCGTCGTGCGCGACATCTCGGGACCCGAGGGGGGGCACCGGCCGGACGGCCTGATCATTGCGGCCGGCGCGCGGGTCGCGCGCGGTGCGCCACTCGCTGCAGACGCCCAGGACATCGCGCCCACCCTGCTCCACCTCCTCGATCAGCCGGTCCCCGGCCACATGGATGGGCGCGTGTTAACAGAGTTGTTGCGGCCGGAGGAGCTTGAAGCGCGGCCGGTGCGACTCGTCGCCGGCGTGGCGGCGGAGACCCGTGGCGATCAGGTGTCGATGACGCAGCAAGAAGAGGCCGATCTGGCGGAGAGCCTCCGCAGCCTGGGGTACCTGTAGATGGCGGTCACGGATGGCGGCGGCTCCTCGGTGGTCATCTGCACCAAGGATCGCACGGACGATCTTCTCGAGTGCATCGCCTCGCTGGAGGCGCAGACCGTTCCTTTCCGTGAGCTCGTCGTCGTCGATGCGAGCGGCAATGACCACTTGCATCAAATCCTGGAGGAGCGGATGCGGTCCAGCGTCCTCTCGCACAAGTACTTGCACACGGAGCCGAGTACCACGCGCCAGCGCAATCTCGGCGCGGAGCTGGCGGACGGTGAACGGCTGTTCTTTTTCGACGACGACGTCGTGCTACAGCCCGATTACCACGAGAAAATCCTGGAGGCCTACTGCTCACCGCAGTTTCACAACATCGGCGGGGTGACCGGCCGGGAGCTGCACCCCCTCGCTCAGAGCCCGTTTCGCGAGATGCTCAACCGTATCTTCCTTCACCACCGGACCATCCCGCACGGTAAGGGGCGGCTGTTGCCGACCGGCAATGCTGTGCTGGTGCATGACCCTCAGGAGATCTCTACCGCGGCGGTGTTCTCCGGTTTCAACATGAGCTTCCCCAAGGATGTGTTCATGAGGCACAAGTTCGACGAGAACATGACCGGTTATGCCCTCGGGGAGGATGTCGATCTGACCTTGCGCATCGGGCGGGAGTGCTGCTTGCTGCAGACGCCCTTTGCCGGAATCTTGCATAATCACTCCCCGCGCGGCCGGGATTCTTGGCGGCTGCTCGGGGAGAAGAGCGTCGTGAATCATTACTACATCTTCCGCAAGAACTTTACGCCCAGTGTGCCGCGCCTATTGGTACTTCTCTGGGTGGAGTTTGGTTTCTCCGTCAAGGCATTTCTTTCCGGCATGCGCCAGTTCTCCTTCCAAGAACTCAGGGGTGTGTTGACCGGCTATGCCAAGATCCTCACCGGCAAGGTGACGGTGCCAAGGCATCCGCGCCCGGTGAGTCGCTCGTAGCCGCGCGGCCCTAGTCCATGTGCGGCATCGCTGGCCAGTGGCATTTTCGGACGGGACAATCCGTCGACGCGGCGGAGCTCACTCGGCTCCGCGACGCCCAGGTACACCGCGGCCCGGACGATGCCGGCCTGTGGGTGCAGGGGGCCGTGGGACTGGCCCATCGCCGGCTTGCCATCCTCGACCTATCCGAGGCCGGGCGGCAGCCGATGGGCTACGGCCGGGTGCAGGTGGTGTTCAATGGCGAGATCTACAATTACCGGCAGATCCGTTCACGGCTGGAAGGGAAGGGGTATTGCTTCTCCACCACCAGCGACACGGAGATCCTCGCACCGCTCTACCTGGAAAAGGGCCTCGACTTCGTGCAGGAGCTGCGTGGCATGTTCGCCATCGCCCTGTGGGACGGGGAGCGGGAGCGGCTGGTGCTCGTGCGCGATCGGTTCGGCAAGAAGCCTCTGCTCTACGCCGAGACCCCACGTGGCATTACCTTCGCCTCCGAGATGCAGGGTGTGCTCCAGGACCCGCAGGTCGCCCGCGCGATCGATCCCCCGGCCCTCGACGCGTATCTCACCCTCGGCTACGTACCCCACCCGGCGACGATCTTTCGGGGCGTTCACAAGCTGCGGCCGGCCCACCGTCTGGTGGTGGAGCAGGGCAGGATCCGCGAGGAACGGTATTGGCGCCCGACTTACCAGCCTAAGGTCGTGCGATCGGAGGCGGAGTGGATCGAGCGGATCCTCAGCGCCCTGCGCGAGAGTGTGCGCCTGCGGATGATCTCGGATGTACCGTTGGGGGCGTTCCTGTCCGGCGGGATCGATTCCTCGGCGGTGGTGGGGCTCATGGCGGAGGTATCAAGTCGGCCGGTCAAGACGTTTTCCATCGGATTTGATGAGGCCCGCTTCAACGAGCTGGACGCGGCGCGCACGGTGGCTCGCCACTTCGGCACGGAGCACGAAGAGCACATCGTGCGGATGAACGCGGTGGAGGTGCTTCCCCGGCTGGTGCGCCACTACGGCGAGCCGTATGCCGACTCCTCCGCCCTGCCCACCTACTACCTGTGTGAGATGACGCGGCGCCACGTGACGGTCGCCCTCTCGGGAGATGCCGGCGATGAGCTATTCGGAGGGTACAATGCCTACCGCGCCCTTCGGTTCCGCCGCCGTGCCAGTATCATCCCGCGGTCTTTGCGCAGCGGTGCTGCGCAAATCCTCTCTCCCTGGATCGACCGCAACGTTAACCATCTCGTGTGGTGGCGGCGGCTCCGCAACACCTTGCAGGAGTCCCTCGCCCCGCTCCCAGAACAGCACCGGGTCCTCAGCACCACATTTCGCGACGCGCAGCGGCTGGCCCTGTACACGCCGGAGCTACGCCAGCAACTCAATGGCTGCGGTTTGGCCTCCCAGACGTTTCTCGATGCCTATCAAGAGAGCGATGCCAGCGACGAGATCGAGCGCGCGAGCGCCATGGATGTCGCCACCTATCTGCCGGCCGATATCCTCACCAAGGTGGACATTGCTAGCATGGCCCACTCCCTGGAGGTCCGCTGCCCCTTCCTCGACCACGAGTTCGCTGGCGAGATCTTTCGCATGCCATTCGATCTGAAGCTGCGTGGCCTGACGGGCAAATACATCTTGCGCAAGGCGCTTGCCCGATTGATCCCGCCGGCGATCCTCGCGCGGCCCAAGCAAGGATTTGCGGTTCCCCTCGATGCGTGGTTCCGGAGCGATCTTGCAGATTTTGCGCGGGATCTGTTCGCCGGTTCCCGGAGCCATCTAGGGGAGTTCCTGTGCGCCGATCAGGTCGGCCGGATCCTCGACGACCACCTGCAGCGGCGGCGCAACAACGGCCGGCTGCTCTGGTCGCTCACCTGCCTCGAGCTTTGGTTTCGCGAGTTCATCGTCCACCCAGAGGGGATCGCTGCGTGACGCCGCGCGAGGGGTCAGCGGAGGTCGAGCCGCCGCGAGTGATGCTGGTCATCGAGCACCTGCAGTGCGGGGGCACGGAACGCCAGCTCCATCACCTCGCGGTCGGTATGCAGAGTAGGGGGATCGCCGTGGAGGCGTGTTGTTTTCGTAGTCTGGGGCCGTTCGGCGAGTCGCTCCAGGGGCGAGGGATTCCCGTCCATCTGGTGCGCAAGCGTTACAAGGTCGATCCGACCTTCCCCTGGCGCCTGGCCCGACTGTTTCGCGAACGGCGATCGGAGGTGGTACACCTCTTCTTGTTCACCGCCTGCCTGTGGGGAGGGCTTGCCGCTCGGCTCGCGCGGGTTCCTGCCGTCGTCGCGACAGACCGCAGCATTAACCATCTTGAGTTTCGGCGCCGGCCGGTTGTGGTGGCGCTCTTCCGGCTCGCGACACGCTTTCTCCACGATCGTATCCTCGGCAACTCCGAGCATGTCAGCCGGTACCTGGAACGCGCATTGAAGATTGCCCCCGGGCGTGTGGCTACGGTTGCCAACGGCATCGACACGGACAACATGCGGCCGCATCGTACCCGGGACGAGGTGCGGAGCGAACTGGGGATCCCCCAGACCACACCGGTGATGCTGATGGTCGGGCGCCTAGTCTGGCAGAAGAACTACCCCTTGCTCCTGGGGGTCGCCCGGCGCCTCGCGGCGGATTTTCCCGAATTGGTCACCGTCGTCGCGGGCGACGGCCCTCTGCTGGAGGAGATGATCGCCCGCGCCAGGTCGCTCGGTGTCTCCGAGCGGATCCGGTTTCTTGGGGCGCGCGACGATGTGCTCGATCTGATGGTCGCGGCCGATATGGTCGTATTGACCTCGGATGTCGAGGGTTTCCCCAATACCCTCCTGGAGGCGATGTGGGTTGGCCGGCCTACCGTGTCGACCGATGCCGGTGGGATTGGCGAGGTGGTGGTCGATGGAGAGACCGGCCGGGTCGTGGCCGCGGGAGACGAGAGGGCTTTTGCCGCAGCAGTGGGAGAGTTGTTGAATGATCCCGCGCGCGCGGAGCGCATGGGAGAGCTTGCCCATGAGCGAGTCCTAGGTCTGTACACGGCGCAGCGTATGACCGAGAGCACCCTGGCCCAGTACGCCGTGGCCCTGTGCGCCCGCGGGCGAGCGCAACGTGCCCGCGCCTTCGAGGTCGCCCATGGGTGAATGGATCCTCATCTCCGCGCTCGGGCTGGGCGGTCTCGTCCTCGCCATCGGCTGGCCAGTCTGGGCACTGGTCACGATCGTCGCGCTGCAACTGATGCCGAACCTGGGGATCGTCGAACGTCTCTCGGCGCTCCATCTGGTGGCGGCTTACGGCGTGGTCGTGGCCCTCCGGCTCTTCATCCGGCCGCCGCCGGGACGGATCAGCCCTTCGGCCCTGAGGTGGTTGGTGCTCGTCTTCGCCAGCTTCGGATTGCTATCGGTGGTATGGGCGACGAATCCCACCACAGCCCTTGTGGCCGCTCTCTTCAAGCACGGCAAGGTCATGGGATTTGCATGGCTGGTCAGTCTATTCCTGCGACGGCGCGTCGAGCTCCTCGGCATGCTCTACGTCGTCGTGGTTATCGGGGTGCTCGGCACCTTGATGACCCTCTACGGCGTGATCGTTCTCGGCGTGCATGAGGCTGAGGGGGCCATTGGTCTTCAGACCAACTCCAATGGCAACGCCTTCTTCTTCCTTCTGATCCTGCCGCTGGCCTATGCCCTGATGCGCGGTGCAGAAGGAAAAATTTTGCGGATGGCGCTCATGGCCTCGTTGGCCCTGTTCACAGTCGGCATTCTGGCCACCGGCTCTCGCAGTGCCATGCTCGCCACAGGGGTGCTGTGGATCCTTCTGCTCCTGCGAGATGGCAAGAGCCTGGCGCTCTACGGCGCCGTGCTGCTCGGCGTGCTCGGGTTGGCTCTCGCCCTGCCCTACATGCAGGAGAATGTGGAGCACTTGAAAAACCTGAAACAGCTCGGTCAGAAGCGAGTGGAGGAGCGTTCCCTCGCTGGGCGCAAGTCGCTCCTGGAGAAGGGAATCGCCGCGTTCTTGGATCGCCCGCTCGTTGGCTATGGCCTGGAGAATGGCGAGATCGCCGTCACCGAACGCATGTACGGGAGGGCCTTGACGCGCTCCGACACCGCCCGGATGCAGGCCGCCACGGGGAGCCAGTGGTGGGACCTGCACGATACCTTCCTCACGGTGGCAGTGGACCTCGGCATGATCGGTTTGGGCCTCTTCCTCGCGATCTGCATCGCGGCGGTACGTGCGGCTGCAAACCTCACGTACAGTGAAGCGGTGGCAGCGGATCCCTACCTCTTCGCCCTCGGGCGCTATCTACCAGCGGGAATGCTCGCAGTATTCCTGATGTTGCTTTTTGCCACGCAACACCACAGCGCGCTGTTGTGGGTACTGTTGTTCATCCCGGCGGTCGTCCGCAACGTTCTGGCGAACGCCTCCGCCGAGCGTGCCGTCGAGGTTCCGATTACCCCCCGTGCTGGATGGTTGCGCACCGCCGGATGACGACCCTGTTCTACCTATCGCTGTTCATGTGGCTGTACGCCTACGCCGGCTATCCCCTAGCGCTGCTGCTTGCTCGTACGCTCTCCGGCTCGCGCCGGGTGCCGCACCAGGCCTGCACGCCACGCGTCACGGTGGTGGTGCCCGTGCACAACGGCGCCCACTCGGTGGCGCAGAAGGCCCGGGATCTCCTCGACCTCGACTATCCACGGCATCTCCTGGAAGTCGTGGTCGTGTCCGATGGCTCCGACGACGGCACCGGGGAGGTGGTGCGGCGCGAGGCGGAGCTAGATCCCCGGGTCCATTTGGTGGCGGTCGCCGATCAGCAGGGCAAGGAAAACGCGATCAACCGGGGCGTCGCGGTCGCCACGGGTGACATCATCGTGGTTTCAGACCTCGGGGTACAGCCGCGACGGGATGCCCTGCGCCTCCTGGTCGAGCCGTTCGGCGACGAACGAGTGGGTGCTACTACCGGGGTCGATTCGCCGATCGGCAGCGGTGGCTCGGCGATCACTGGCATCGCGGGGCTCTATACACGGTACGAGATCGCGGTTCGCAGGCTGGAGGCGGCGGTGGGCAACATCGTGGTGGTGAACGGCTGCTTCTTCGCCGTGCGTAGGTCGCTTGTCCCCCATCTGGTGCCCCATCAAACCGCGGACCTCGCGGTCCCCTTGCAGGTGATCCGTCGCGGCTTCCGCGTGGTCTTGGTACCCGAGGCCGCGGCCGCCGTCCCCACGTCACGGTCGGTGGCCGGCGAGTTCCACCGGCGCGTCCGGACCTTCAATCGCGGCATCACCACCTTTCTCGCCGCCACGGATCTCCTCAATCCGTTCCGCCACGGTTGGGTCGCGGTGCAGCTCGTGAGTCACAAGCTCGTGCGCTGGCTCGTGCCGCTATGGCTTGCGGGTCTCGCCTTGTCGAGCGCCGCCCTGGCGACCCGCTCCCAGTGGTTCGCTCTGATCCTGCTGGTGCAGGTATTGCTTTACTCGGCCGCGATCTTAGGGTTGTCCGGGCGCACCAGTCGCGGCTTCGAACGACTGGTGAGCGTCCCCAGTTTTTATCTCCTGTCCAACGCCAGCATCGTGATCGCCTGGACGCAAGTGTTGCGCGGGCAAAAGGCGGGAACGTGGAAGCCGACCGAGAGGTGAGAGCTCACGGGTGATTGCCGGCGGCCGGAGCCGACGATGCTGCATCCCGTATGTGCATCGATTATGGCTTACGAAAGTCAAATATCGGAATTCCAGGAGGCGATGGCGTGAGTGAAGTCGGGAAGATCCTGGTCGTCGGGATGAACAGATCGGGAACCAAATGGATATCGAACATCCTATGTAACCATCCCGACGTGATCGGTATCCAGAGCGCGAGAGGGGGCGGCATTCAGGAAACAAATATGTTTGGTGTGATGCAAAAGAAGTTTCCAGACCTTACATTCGTCACCGACTATATCGGTCTTGTAGAGCTTTGGTCAGCAACGGATTTCTTCAAGATCTCGGGTATCGAAAAGGAGTTTTGTTATAGATTGAAACCGCGCCCTACGAATTGTCTGAACATGTTTTCCGTCCTGATGTCGGAATATGCCAGACGCAAGGGCAAGAGGTTCTGGCTTCAGAAGGCTGATCCCCAGGATGGCCGCCGTGCTTTGGAGCATTTTCCCGATGCGCGATGCGTGATTATTCGCAGGGACTTTTCCGGTGTTTTGACGTCCGTCGTCAAACTGTGGGAGCGCTCGGGCCGCAAGAGAAAGCTGCTTAACGCGTGTTTCCTCTTCGCGCTACAAGAAAAGACTCTCGATGCCATCATCGCACACCGCGAGGTGTGCGTGTGCAAGTACGAGGATCTGAAACGAAATCCTCGAGAAGAGGTGCATCGAGTGTGTTCCGCTCTCGGATTGCACTTCCACAGCAGTATGCTAGATGTGCCATTTTCGAAAAATACGAGCTTCTCCTCGGATGCCGAAAGAGTGGGCGTCATCTCGCACAGGGAGTGGTTGACAGCCTATGCCATCTTATACATCTGTCGAGCGTTGCCGCGGGTGTTCCTACAGTTGATTTGGCAGTTCCGGGCGGCTCGGAGAAGCTACATATCCCCAGGGACGTTCGGTTCGATCAAAGACAACTATGATGTCACTTGATGGTCAAACTGGATTGTCGATGAGGTGTGATTGTGGCTGCAGATCGCGTCGACGGGTTGCAATCTGGCCGATCATGGCATTGTTGAGCACCTGCTTCCTGGGCGCAGGTTCGTGTAGCAAGACCGGGGAGATCGGTGGCGCCGCCTGGGAGGACGCGACCGAGCGTGCCGGGCTTGCCGCGGCGACCTCTACATTCGATCTCGCGGCGGAGGACTACGACGGCGACGGGCTTGTCGATCTGCTGGTGGTGAACCACCGCCGATCACCACGGCTGTTCCGCAACCTTGGGAGTGGCAAATTCGTGGATGTCACGGCGGGTTCCGGGCTGGTCAATCTGCCGATGGATCTGGATCTCATCGCGGGGCGGCCGGACGGGGAGGACGAAGATGGATTCTCCCTGTGGCACTCCCATGACCCTTACGGAGGCTGGTTTTTGGGCTGGCATGGGTGGTCGGGGTTTTTCGGTTCCCTTCGCACGCAGATGCAGTTCCACGATGTGCGCTACGAGGGACAGGGCGTCACCGTTGAGTACGCGCCTCGGGAGATTCGGTTCGCTGTCCCGCCAGGAGATTTGGAGGGATGGCTCGCGTTCAAGATGACGGCCGTCGGAGGGCTCTTCGAGCACGATCTATCCATCGATGGCGTCGACGGCGAGCCATCGGTGTTAATGGGGAGGGAGGGCAAGGCGGTCGACATCCGCGGTGTCATCCTGGGCAATCCGGACAACCACAGGGTGTGCTGGCTGGATTTCGATCGCGACGGGGACCTCGATCTCTATCTGTCGCGCGGGGCCAATCGCCGGAAGGCGGTCGGCTGGAAGCGCGACGCCTTCTTCGTTCAGGAGGCCGCCCATTTTGTCGAGCAAGGCGAACGGCTCGGCCTGGGTAACCCGGACGGCAGCGGTCGCGGTGTCGCGAGCCTGGACGTGAATCGAGATGGTTGGCCCGACCTCATCGTGGTGAACTATCTGACGCCGACCCTCCTCTACTTGAATGATGCGGGCAAGGGTTTCGTGGAGGTGGGCGCGACCTACGGCATACGGGATCTGCCGGATCCACGGGTGCTCGACGTCGCGCCGATCGACTACGATCACGACGGATTCACCGATCTCGTGATCTCCGGGGAGGGCGCTTTCCTCTTCCGCAATGAGTCCGGTCAACGGTTCGTCGAGGTCGAAGAGTTCACGGCGGCGGCGCGCGGGGTGACGGTGAGCTCGCTGCGCTGGGCCGACTGGGACGGAGATGGTGATGCGGACTTGTATCTCGCTTGTCAGGGGGGACTGCTTGGCTTTGTCTGGCACGATGACACGAGCGTCAGGTACGCCCAGACCCTCGACGAGGGCAGGGTTGCGATGATCGACCTGCAGCCATCCGGGCCGCTCTCCCGGTTTGACCTCTATCTGGGAGGACAGAGGTTCTCCGACGCGATCGACGATCCGCAACAGACGGACCCGGGGCGACGCGCGGCAGACTCGCCGGTGGACTTTGAGGGCGCCCGATACCGGGTGGAGCGCGAAGGTGGGCACGTTGTGGTGCAGCTCGACAATTCGCAGGGGACCCAGTCGGTGCGCTTCTCCGGCATCATCACCGCCAACGGCAGCTTGTCGGTGGTGCAAACCAAGGGTTTCTCTTCATCGTCATCGTCCAAGTCGGTACGGCAGCTTCTCCACGACGTGGCGGCACAGTTGCCGGGGCGTGGCGACGTGATGTTCGAGAACCTTGGCGACGGACGCCTGCGCAAGGCATCTCTCTGGCGACACGGGCTCACGGGGGCCAGCCGGGACGTGGCGTTCGCGGACTTCGATGCGGATGGCGATCTCGACCTGTTCCGTCTCAGGAACTCCGATCCAGACGGCCGCGGGTTCAGTGAGCTTCTGGTCAACGATGGCCAAGGCCGATTTAACCTGGCCATGCGGAGGGCGATGTCTCCCTATCCGGCGATAGGCGATCGTGTCGTGACTCTCGATGCGGATGGAGATGGCGCGCCGGATCTCTTTGCCACCAATGGCGCCGCCCTGGAGCCGGGCTTGAGCCAGGGACCCTACGTCTTGCTGCTCAATCGAATGGCAGGAAGCCGGGCGAGAGATTCACGGGCGGCGGAGAATGGTAGATGATCCGGGCGCCGATGCGGCCAAGAGGGGCTAGACATCGATCTACCGGCCGTGACCGGGGCAAAGAGTGACCCGCTGAGGAGAGGGCAATCGATGGCCACATCACCTGGGACGGATCCATCACAACTACCACGCAGGGCCCTGATGATCGGGGTGGATGGCGGCACCCTGAAGGTGGTCGAACCGTGGGCGAAGGCGGGCTATTTGCCGAACTGGGCACGGGTCATGGCGGAGGGGTGTTGGGGGCCGATGCGCTCCACCTATCCCGGGCTCACGGCACCTGCATGGATGTCGTTCAAGACCGGCAAGCATCCGGGCAAGACCGGCATCTACGACTTCTTTTACCGCAATCCCAAGACCATGCGTCACCACGTGGTCTCGGCGAAGGACTGCCAGGAGCCGGATCTCATCGACATCCTGAACAGCCAGGGGAAGCGGGTGGGGATGCTATTCGAGCCGACCTCCTTCCCAGCGCGGCCGCTGGATGGCTTCATGATCTCCGGCTTTCTCAGCTCACAGTACGTGGAGGGGGGATACACCTATCCGGAGGATCTGTTCGAGACTCACCACATCACGGAGCGAGAGAAGCTCCGCAAGGTGACGACCATCGGTGAGTGTTATCGGGAAAACCGGCTGGATGAGTTTCGTGATGCGGTCATCGAGAACATACGAAAACAGGCCGAGACGGCTCTCCTGTTGATGAAGGCGGAGACCTGGGACTGCTTCTTTGTCCATTTCTTCGGCTCGGACACCATCTGCCACGGCATGTGGAAGTTCATGGACGTGGAGAACCCCGAGTCCGGCAAGGAGCACGCCGGCGCGGTCCTCCGGGTGTACCAGGAGATCGACCGTCAGATCGGTGTGCTGATGGACGAGCTCGGTCCCGGCGGCTTGACCATCATCCTGTCGGATCACGGCTTCGGCCGCGGCAAGGAGCAGATCAACGTCAACAACTGGCTATTGGAGCAAGGGTTGCTCTATCTCAGACCGACCACCTACCCGATCGCCGTGCGGGCCCTGGAGACGTTGCGCGCGCGGCGCGGCGGGTGGCGGGATCAATGGCAACGCCGCTACGCCGTCTCCGCGCTGATCACGGGATTGCCGCTCTACTCACTCCTGCCCCGGGCGGGGCAACAGGTCGTCGACGGGTGGCTCAACCGCGTCTTGGACAGGCGGCCGCGGCTGAAGTCCCTGTCCATGGAACAGACCTTCTATTTCGACCAGATCGACTGGAGTCGCACCCGCGCCTATGCGATTGGTGCCCGCGGTGGGATCTTCATCAATCTCCAGGGGCGTGAGGCGGCGGGGATTGTCCCGCCGGCGGACTACGAGCCGCTGCGAGACTGGATCATCCAGCACGTGAACCAGATTCGCACCCCCTCCGGAGAGCTGGCCATCGCCAATGCTTGCCGCCGGGAAGATGTCTATGGCGGGCCCTATCTCGATCGCGCGCCCGACGTCGTTACCGTGACGGAGGAACTGGGCTTCCTCGTGAGGGCGACTATTGGTGACCAGGTGATCGAGCCCAATCCACAAACGATCTCCGGCCTGCACCGCAGCGAAGGGATGTTGTTCCTCCACGGTCCCGGGGTGCGCGCCGGCGCAGAGCTGCGTGACGCGAGCATCGTCGACGTCTTGCCCACCCTCCTGTTCTACATGGAGTTGGGGATTCCCGACGACCTGGACGGCAAGCCCCTCGTGGGGACAGCGCTTCCCGAGTATCTGCAAGCGCAACCGCCGCGCACCGTGTCACCCCTCGGCCCCCGGACTCGTGGGGAGGATGGCACGAGCGACGAGCGGGACGACGCCCTGGTCGAGACCCTGACGGCCCTCGGCTACCTTTAGCCGTGAGTAGTCGCCGTTGAGTACGATGCCGACCCATGCGCCCGGCCACACCCATCTGCTCGGCAGATTGGTCCGCGGCACCGGCGTGAGCCTCGCGGGCATGGCGGTAGGTAGCGTTCTCGGCCTCGGCTTCATCGCGTTCATCGCCCGCTTCCTCAGCGACGCGGAGCTCGGCCAGTACTTCCTCGGACTGACTATCCTGCGGCTCTTGAGTGTGGGCTCGCTGGTAGGGCTGGAGCAGGGGTTGCGGCGGTACGTCGCGCGCTTTCACGCCCAGAGAGACGACCGCCGATTGCGGGGGACGATCCGGACGGCACTGATGATCGCCCTGCCGCTCAGTCTCGTCTTTGCCGTTGGGTTGTACTTCGGAGCAGATATTCTCGCCATCGGTCTGCTCCACAAGCCAGGGATGGCGGCCCCCTTGCGCTGGTATGCGTTCGCGCTCCCTCCCTTGGCGATCTCATCCCTGTTTGTCGCGGCGGCGCAGGGGCTCCAGGTGATGCGCCTCAAGGTCTATGTCCGCGACCTCATGGAGCCCGTGGTCCGGATCATCGTTGCGGGCCTCCTGTTTTTCCTCGGCCTCCCGCTGTTCGGGGCGATCACCAGCCAGGCGGTGGCGCTCGTCCTGGCGACCGGTGTCGGGTACTGGCTGCTCGGCCAGATCTTCCCCCGCCCGATCTTCGGGGAGGGGGCTTCCCCGGGGGCCGAGCTCTTCTGGTTCTCTCTCCCCCTGAGCCTGAGCGCGTTTCTCGGCCAGCTCCTTGGCTGGATGAGCTCCCTCATGCTCGGCGCCCTGGCACCCATCGAGACGGTGGGATCGTACAACCTGGCGCACCGCGTGGTGTTGATCGGCACGGTCTTTCTTTCCGCGAGCAGCAATATCTTCGGGCCCATGATCGCCAGTCTCTTTGCGCAGGAGCGACGCGGGGAGGTGGAGCAGGTGTTCAAGACGGCGACCAAGTGGATCATCGCGGCGAGCCTGCCCGCCTACGTCCTGATGATCCTCTTCCCGGAGGTGATCCTGAGCTTCTTCGGCCGGCCCCACGCAGGAGCGGCCACATGTCTGATGATCCTGGCGGTCGGTCACATCCTGCACGCGGGGACCGGCTCGGTGGGGCAGGTCAATACCATGGCGGGCCGCTCCTACCTGGTGCTCATCAATAATCTCGCGACCCTCGCCGTGAATGTGCCCCTGAACCTGATCCTCATCCCGCGCTATGGCGTGATCGGCGCGGCGCTGGCCACGGCCATCTCCCTGGGTGTGATCAACCTCCTGCGCGTGGCAGAGTTGTGGGTGATGGAGCGGATGCACGCCTACCGCCTGAGCCACCTGAAGCCGGTCGTCGCCGTGGGATGTGCGGCGGCGGTCGCCGCGGGGCTATGCTGGCTGGTCCCAGCCCTCGGCACCCACCTGCTATGGTTTCCCGTGCCTGCCCTGGTCTTCTTCGTGGTCTATGTTGCGGTATTCATTCTGCTCGGTTTAGAAGACGACGACCGGTGGGTGATCGAGCGCCTGCAGGGCAAGCTCTCTTGGCTACGCATATCGCCGCGCTAGCCAGAAGGCCCGCATGGAGGAACAAGGAGATGTCTGTCTCGATATCGAGAGGGTCCGCCGCGCTTCTTTGGTTGTGGATCGCCGCGGTGGGGCAGGTCTCCTGCCGCACGCAAGAACGACTCGTCCCCGTGCGGCCGGACTTTCCGGCCGAGGGGCTCGTGCAGCTCGTGCACGGGCGTGCCCCACAGGGCTGGGGGACGGTGCTAGAGGATCGCTCGGGGCAGGGCAACCATGGGATCTGGCGCACACCGTTCTCGCCCCTGCGATTCCTCGCGCCACCGCTGGGTTTCGATCCGGCCGCGGCCTTTACCGTGGCGATCGAGTATCAGGTGCCGGCGTCGCTGCCGGAGGAGGGGGTCGCGGTCTGGGGCCTGATGGATGCCGACCAATTCCTCGTCGTCACCGCGGGAGGGGAACGCGTACACGTGGGCCACCGAGCGACGTCCCCACCTCTCGATCTCGGTGTGGCAAAGCATGTCGACTGGAGGCCTGTGCAGCGTCTGCTGCTGGTCCATGCACCGGGCGCCGGGCAGGTGGACGTTTGGTTGTACGACGATGGCGGGGCGTTCCACGGGGAGGATCCGTTCCCATGGGGAGCGGGGGTAGCCGCGCCGCCGGTGACGGGACCGCCGGGGGTATTGCAGAACAACTGGTTCTGCCTCCGGGGACAGGCGATCTGGAATCGCGCCCTCGACCCGACCGATCGGGACGGGCCGGCTGCTCACCTCTTCCCCCTGCCCGAGCCGATCGCCCTCCTGCCGCCGGATCCGGCGCTGGAGATCCTGGAGGCGTACGAGACGCGTTCGGACGGGATCCGCCTCTGCTGTCGTGGCAATCTGGAGAGCGGCACCGAGCGGGTGCGGATCGAGCTGATGGACCTCGTGACCGGTGAGGCCCGCGACATCGGCGTGCGGCCCCTGCACGCGGAGGACGACTGGACCGGGGGCAGCGGCGGGGTCGCCATCACCGGCCTCTTGCCGGATCACCCTTACGTGGCGCAGGTCTACCCAGGGGATGGCGAGAGCTGGGGAAGGCCGCGGAGCGTCCACTTCCGCACGGCCCCGGCGCCTGCGGCGCCGACGCCGGGCTTCACCTTCGCGGTGGGGAGCTGCATGGGCGGGATGGGGAAGTTCCAGGATGGCAAGCGCACCGGGGATCACCCGATCTACCGCGACATGTTGCGCCACGACCCGCAGTTCTACCTCGACCTCGGGGACGATCCGTACGCGGACTCCGGCCGCCAGGCGGCCGAGCTGCCCCTCGATCTCTACCGGCAGGAGTACCAGATCCAGGCCCGGACGCCCACCCGCCAGCTCGTCGCACCCCACCTGCCGCGCATCAAGGCGGGCTGGGACGACCACGAGATCCTCGACAACTTCAGCAACGGCGAGTGGTCGTTCGGCAAGCGGCAGTTCTGGCCGCGGCCCCTGCTACCGCCGGACGCCACCACCCCCCGCCTCTACGGCATCGACCCGGATCACCCCCCGAGCCAGGTCTACCTCGATGCCCGCCGCGCGTTGCTGGAGTACAACCCCATCGCCCGTTCCGACCCGGACCATCCCGAACGGCTCTACCGCCGGGTGCCTTGGGGCAAGGACATCGAGTTTTTCTTCCTCGACACCCGCAGCTACCGGGCCCAGAACAACCTCCCCGACCAGGATCCCGGCGAGTATGACCGCAAGCCGGTCAAGACCATGCTCGGCGTGGAACAGCGGGACTGGCTGATCCAAGAGGTACGCACCTCCCGCGCACGCTGGAAGATCATCACCTCCGGGGTACCACTCCAGAAGGACACCCAGGACCGCGACGCCACCGGCGCCTACGTGAACTCGCCCGATGACACCTGGCTCAACCCGGCCCTGAACTGCTCCTTCGGCGCCGAGCGCGAGTACATCTTCGCGCGGCTCAAGGAGATCCCGGGGATCCTCATCCTCACCGGGGATCAGCACATCAGTCAGTTCCACGCCCTGCCCATGGGCGGCGGCCGCTTCTACCACCTGACGGTCGGACCCGGAGGCCGCGCCAAGGGGCGCTATGTGCGCCTGGACACGGACGAGGAGCAGCCGGCCCCGGGCCGCCTCTTTTCGCTGATGGGCTGGGGTGGGCTGCCCGGCACCACGAGCACCGGCACCTGGGAGCCACCGCTCTCCTATGCTACCGTCCGCTACCTGCCGGAGTCGGGGTTCCTCGCCTTGCGGATCTTCTCGACCCACGACATCCGCGTGACCCCGCCGGCGATGGTGTACTCGACGGTCCTCCGGCCGGAGGACCTGCTGCCTTCGCCGCCAAGTGCTTCAGAGAGTGGGGCTCTGCAATGACTCGCTTGATTCCTTCGATCGGTCTGGCCGCCCTGGCTGCCGGCTGCCTCTGTGGCGGGGTGGTCTCCCGGGCGGAGGCGGGTTATCGGGTGGAGCAGGTCACCGATGTCGGGGGCGGGGTCTTTTATCCGGCGATCAATAATCTCGGCGACATCGCCTACGCTCGCGTGATCGGCGAGTTCTTCCAGGTGTTCCTCTTGGCGCCCGATGGCGCCCTGACTCAGGTGACCGAGGGCGACTTTCACCACCGGTTTCCGCAGATCAACGATCACGGCGAGATCGTCTGGAATCGGGAGATCACCCTGGTGCCCGAGTTCCGGCTGAACGAAACGAATGTTCGGGGTGTGGTCTTCGATGATGGGACGACGCAAGAGCGTGCAGATATTAACAATGATGGTGAGATCATCTGGCACCAGAGCACCTTTCTGGAACCGGATGATCCCAAACCGACCGGTCAGACCCATTCCACCATAGCGAACGGTGGTGTGGTTATTCCCGCCCATAGTCTTGGCGACGGACCGAACGAGAGTTCGGCGATCAGCAACTCGGGAGAGATCGTATACCGGGGGGTGGCCGAGGATGAGGTTCTGGTGGGGCTGGACGATGAGCTAAAGAGATTCACAGATAGCGGCCTGTACTCGACGACTCGGGGCACCCTTCTCGAAGAGGTCGACGAACACGTTTATGTGTCTGTGAACACGGCGGGCACCGTCGTCTGGTACGGATTCGATGACCAGCGGGTTTCCCAGGTGTATTGCCTCCATGACGGCGTGGCCGTACAGATCACCACCGGCCCGAGGGAGAATCGCTGGTCGGATCTCAACGACCACGGGGAGATCGTCATCAATGCGACCGACCTCAACGGTGCTCGTCAAATCATCAAGCTCACCCCGACCGAGGGGGTAGGGTGCGTCGAGGATGGGACCTTGCCGATCGACCCGATGCTCGTCCTCCACCCCGAGATCCGCGACTCGGACGAGGACGGCGTGCCGGATGTCCTGGATGCCTTTCCCGAGGATCCCGAGTCCTTCGCCGACACCGATGGCGATGGCGTCGCGGATCCGGAGGATCCGGATCGCCCGGTGATCACCGCCTTCGTCGCGCGTCGTGGGGCCTTCAACCACACCGTCAACGAGGGCGATCTGTCCGACCCCCAGTCGCCTGGGCAGCGTGGCCTCCTGGGTACGCGGCTGCAAATCCCCGCTGGTTCCATGCCGGAGCCCGCGGTCATCACGGCGCGGGTGGGCGAGTTCTCCCCTGGCGACCGGGTCCCCGGGCTCGCCGGCAATGCCGTGGCCCTCGGCTACTCGCTCGCCTTCGGCCCCGAGGGGACCCGGGTGGGTGCCGGGACTACCCTCACCCTCCCCTACGACGTGGCACGCCTCTCCGAGGTCCTGTTCGGAACTGTGCAGGCGGTGCGGATCGATGGGGACGGGACCACGACCGTCCTGCCCCTCGTCCAGCCGCAGTCCTTCGGCAGCGCCACCGTGAACCCCTTCCACTTCTCCCAGTTCGTGGTCGTGGGCCAGACCCTCTCGGCGGGGAGCAGCGGCGGCTGTGCCGCGGCGCCCCACCCCACCGGGGCCAACCGGCTGGGCTCGACCTTGCTGTTGCTGAGCCCACTCCTCACCGTCGCCGTGGCGCGCCGGTGGGTGGTATCGAAGGGGTTGTGACCTCAGATGTTGACAGATCACAAATTGAGTTTTACTTCTGTCAAGTGTATGTGTCCAGAGGCCTCGCACCCCTCCTCACCCACGCCTTGGCGACCTTCCCGTGTGTCTTGATCACCGGGCCACGCCAGTCCGGGAAGACGACCTTTCTCCGCGAAGAGGTGGGGGAGCATTCGCCTATCTGACCCTGGACGACCCCCTCGAGCGGAGCTTTGCCGCCCGGGATCCGGTGGGATTTCTCGATCGCTTCGCGGGGCGACCCGTGATCCTGGATGAGATCCAGTACGCCCCCGGGCTGTTGCCGTATATGAAGATGCGGATCCCGGGCGGCTGGGGGGCTGGCTGTTGACGGGCTCGCAACAGTTCGAGACGGCGAGGATGCGTGCGGGGAGGGGTGGGTGGTGTGCCGGGTGGCCGAGGAGCGTGCCTTGCCCGGGGCAACGTCGCCATACCCTGGCAAATGTTTTCGGAGAAGCTACGACCGCTCTTGGATTACCCGGGCGGAGGGGGGTGGGGCCCCGGAATCGACCCCGCCTCCGTCACCGGCTCGCCTGGATTGCGGAGAATTAGGAGGGCTATCTCCGTACTAAATGCGGCGAATATCTTGCGCACGCGGAGGATGATGCCCACAATAACCGCATGGATAGCGGAGATTACACCTACATCTGGCAGGCTGGCGACTGGCCCAGGTGGCGCTACGAACTGGCCGTGCTTGCCGGTCCCCTGGCCGAGGTCAGCCGTGCTCAAGGTCTGCTACTGGGGCGCCTGGCCGATGTTGGCATGCCCTTGCGCGACCAGACGAGCCTCTCGGCCCTCACCGAGGACGTGGTCAAGACCAGCGAAATCGAGGGCGAACAACTCAACGTCGATTCCGTGCGCTCAAGCATCGCCCGGCGCCTTGGAGTAGACATCGGTGCCCTGGCACCAGTGGATCGGCATGTCGAAGGCGTCGTCGAGATGGTGCTCGACGCCACGGCCAACTGCGACGCTCCGGTCACGCGGGAGCGGTTGTTCGGCTGGCATGCTGCGCTCTTTCCCACCGGCTACTCTGGCCTTTTCAAGATCAAGGTCGGCGGCTGGCGGGACGATGCCAGCGGCCCGATGCAGGTGGTGTCCGGTCCTCTCGGCCGCCAGCGGGTGCACTTCGAAGCACCTCCGGCCGACCGCATCGACACCGAGACGGGCCGCTTTTCCGACTGGATCAATGGCGAGACGGATGAGCCGCCGCTCATCAAGGCGGGACTCGCCCATTTGTGGTTTGTCACCTTGCACCCGTTCGACGACGGCAACGGCCGCATCGCCCGCGCCCTCGGTGACCTGCTACTGGCACGCGCCGACGGCAGCCCGCAGCGCTTCTACAGCCTCTCGGCGCAGATCCAATGGGAACGCAAGGCGTATTACGACATCCTGGAACGCACCCAGAAGGGGACGCTCGACGTCACCGAATGGCTCGCATGGTTCCTCGACACCTTGCGCCGCGCGGTCGATCAGGCACAGCACACCCTCGATGCCGTCCTGGTCAAGGCGCGTTTCTGGCAGCGCATTGCCGGTACGCCGATGAACGAGCGGCAAGTGAAGCTGCTCAACCGGCTGCTCGACGGCTTCGAAGGCAAGCTCACCACCAGCAAGTGGGCGGCCATCGCCCAGTGTTCACTGGATACCGCGTTGCGCGACATCAACGAACTGCTGGCCCACGGCGTATTGCGAAAATCCGCAGCGGGTGGGCGCAGCACCAGCTACGAGTTGAATAAGCCACCAGTGGCGTAAGAGCCCCTCCGAATGACTTGGCTCCATTGCCGGATAGCGCCCTCATGGACTCCTGCCATCTCATTCGCAAGGAGACCAAGATGCTCGGTGATGACTCCCGGACCTGGTTCGTTGCATGACCGCCGGAACCGCGTGTCCCGTGACGTCGGTATGTCCCCCACCCATCGGTTCGTATCCCGTGACGGTGTCCTCGCCCGTTAGCCTCCCGCCGGTAGCAGCCGATTCCATCGGCGACCCAGGCCCCCCCGGACTGCCGCGCCGCAGGCGCGGATCGCCGGTGCAACCGGCTCCTACCGGCGGGTCGGCCTGGGTCCATGGCCGCCTATGTAGACGGTCGCTACGACGGATGGGGAGGACCCGGCTTGCCGGCGTACCAGGTGGGTTAGCGTGAGCGCTTTCTGGCTCTTCGCCGCGGCGGTGGTGGCGTGGGCCGCCTGGTACAACCGCAACGAGGTCCATCCGCGCCGCGCCCTGGTCCTCCAGTACCACAGCGTGGTCGATGACCTGGAGAAGGCCATTGCCGCATCGCCTTACGAGCGGCTGTTCTCCGTCGGCAAGGAGGCCTTCGCGGAGCAGCTCCGATGGCTGGCCGGGGCGGGCTATCGCTTCCTCTCGAATGCCCAGCTTGTGGATGCCTTGCGCGGGCAATCCGAATGGCCGCGGCGAGCGGTGGTCGTCACCTTCGACGACGGCTGGCAATCGATCTACGACCATGCGTGGCCGGTGCTGCGGGAGCTTCACATCCCCGCGACGATCTTCCTCACCACCGATCCCAAAGCCGAGGTCTTCACCAAGAAGGCGGCGGTCGATGCCCCCCTCACGCCGGCGATGGTGCGGGAGATGGCCGCGGCAGGGATCGACTTCCAAGGCCACGGCGTGACTCACGGAGATCTCTCCAGAATGGCTGAGACGGATGTGCGAAGGGAGTTGAGCAACAGTCGCGCGGCCATCGAGTCGCTCACCCGTCGACCCGTGGACACCTACAGTCTGCCCGGAACCACGCGCCACACCCGGGAGCTGGTGCGCATCTCCCGCGCGCTGGGTTACCGCGCGATCCACACGCCGTTCATCGGCGCCGTCACTCCCGGCGCGAATCCGATGATGATCCGCCGCATCATGGTGGAGGGCAGCTTCGACATGGATGCCTTCCATGCAAACCTGCGTCCTCTACCGATCCTGCAACGCAAGGTGATCGGCTACCTGAAAAAGCTACCGCCGCGCATCCTCGGTCCCCGGATCTGGATGCCGATCCGTGCTTACCTGTTCACGTCGCCGCTGGCCTCGCTCCTGACCCTGCGTGGGCTCAAGATGATGCTCACCGTCGTCGTGCTCATGGCTGTGCTCCTGGGGTGGTGGCTCGCCCGGTAGTGGCCCCGCGTTCATGAGGAGATGGCGGTGTCTGCGCTCCAGCCGTCTCCCCGTAATACACAGCAAGGCCCGGAAAGCGGAGGAAGGGTATCGACCGTGAACGGACTCGCCAGCTACGACCACTTCGAGCGCCGGGGACCGCTGACCGACGATGACCTGCGGCGTATTCCGTCGTACGTTCGGGCGCCAATGTGGGCCAAGCTCCTCGGCCCCCGGGAGATCAAGGCCCTCGGCGCCAATTATGGCATCCATCTCTCGCCGTTCGCTCGCGTGCGTTGGCCCGGCTCCCATCACCCCGAGCCCACGGCCGCCGAGGCGCGCGCCTACCTGGAGTCTTTCGTCGATGACCCGCGATGGATCGAGAAAGGAGTCCCTTTTCCGTATTACTTCCAACGCCACACCGTTCGCTCCGACGTCGCGCGTTTTATCCGCGACTACTCGTGGCGCGATCCAAAAACGGGCGAGTGGCCAGTCCGCTGGCCGACCAAGCGACCGCTCGGAAAGCCACCTGTGGCGGAGTTTTGGCAAAACCGTTCGTGGCACATCGATGCGGGCAACGCCTCGATTACCTGGCCCATCGAGCCCCTTGCCGCGCCTGTCCTATGGGCCCGGCAGATCGGCTATCTCCAGACCCACCCCGACTACCAGGATGGCGAGGGCGCCGCGCTCAAGGTCGCCTTCATCGACAACACCGACCTCATCTGGGGAGGTGGGGGAGCCTACCGCCCATGTGTTTTCGGTCCGGAATTCGAGGCGAGATTCCTGGACATGCTGCGGCAATTCGCTGCCTGGTGCCGCCTGCGCGAGATCTACCTCGTGGTCAACGGTCTGCCCTTCGCGCTGCCCCAAGAGATCTGGGACCTACCCGATGGCCTGTACAAGGAATACGGCTTCGACCAAGACACCCTCACCCGAACGGCGCGGCGCATGAGCGGCCGGCCCTATTACTGCAAGGGGCGCCAGCTCAACGAGGCAGACTGCCACCGTATCCGCCGTGCCGGTGGCCGGGTCGTCTCGACTTGGCCGGGGGAGTCGCGTCCCGCCGCGTGGTTTAGAGAGGAGACTGGCTAGTTTTCACGTGCGATTCGATCGCCAGCGTCCTCTCGGTAAAAACGAACTGATTGGTACCGAGGCCATTGGTCGTAGTCATCCGCTGCAGGCGGAAACCCTTGGCGGTGAAGAAATCGAAGATCTCCTCGGGCTTGGCGACCTCGAATGGGTATCCGCCGAGCCAGTCGATGAAGTCGTGATAGAAGGACATCCCGCGTCCCTTCTTCTTGTAGCCGGTATAACGGCGCAGGGGATTGCGCAGGAGCACGAGGTCAGTGAGAAGGCCATAGAGTGCGAACAGCGAGAACACGCTCGTCACCATCGCGATCTTGCCGGCGAGGCCGGAGCAATAGGTCTTCTTGATCTTTTTCCAGATCGCGGATTTCGGCCCCTGGTCATTGTAGATCGCGATGAAGAGAAGGCCCCCGGGCTTCACGGCGACCTGGGCATGATCCAGCGCCCGCCACATATCGCCGGTGTGATGCAGTACCCCCCCACGAATAGACGATGTCGAAGCGGCCCAGGGAGGCGATGTACTCCTTGTCGAGCACGGATCCCTCCTCGACGTTCCAGGAATCGTCTCCTGCGAAATTTCGTCTTCGTAGCTCGGCGGTACAGGCGACCGATTGCGGATCGTAGTCGAACGAGCGGACCTGTGCGCCGCGCCGCCGCGCCGCCAAGCTGAACAGGCCGCTGCCGGAGCCGATGTCGAGGAACGTCTTGCCGGTCAGGTCCGCCAGACCGAGCATCTGTTTCAAAGATCGCTCCGCCTCCGCGATGCGCTCCTCGTCCAGAACCGAAAGGAACCGGCTCCAGTTCTTACCGAACTCGAAACGCTCTCCTCGGGCGACCTCGGTCGCGTGGTGTTGCATCTGTCCCCCCGTTTTGTGGCCCACGAGTCGATCCCCAGCCGCCGATTGGCACCGCCGGCTGTGCTGCCCATCGTCTTCAGAAATGTAGAAGACGACTCGTATTGCCGACCACGAAAAAGTGAACCACTGGGCCTTCGGAAGTTCTGCCACCTTGATGAAGCCGATCCGATGGGTCGGGTGAACGCCATTTTCTCGCCACCCATCTGTGCAGGATCGGGGTGCCAAAGAGGCAACCGAGATGAAGAGGCGGCCGGAAAAAAGGTCGTCGGGAGCGGACCCGGGGAGCGGCTCTCCGCCGCGTAGTCCGTGGCCGAACGGCTACGCGCAAGGCAGTGGGCCGGGCTGTCGGGACGGCTCGCCTACTGGAGATCGAGCCGGTGCTCGCCCGGTGGTAGGGTCAAGGAGAGCGTTGAGCCGGTCCACGTGAAGCGGTGGGTGGCTATGCCATCTACCCATACCTGGGTAACGGGTTGTGGGCAGTAGAGAGTGAGGTCGGTATCCGCCCTCGCGTGGACGATCGCGAACCGAACTTCGCCACCACCTCCCTCCAGGTACGCGAAGATGTCCACTGGCCGGCTCGCCGTGACGAGGAGCTCGCCCGCATGGGACAGGTAGGTGATCGAACGGCCGAAGTAGGCCGGGTCGTCGAATCGCCGGCCGCCCATCTTCCCGGTCACGTAGTAGCCGTGAAAGTTAAAGATCCCGTTCGCGGTTGGCCAGAAAATGTGTGCCACGTCGCCGATCGAGTCACGAACCCTCGCGCCGTCGGCCGAGGTACTGCTCCAGGGCTGCACGACCAGATCCTCGCCGAACCAGAGTGCGGTGAGGGAGCGTGCCTGGTCGGTGGTGATCCGCCGTTCGAGACGGTAGCCGATCTGGAAACTATCGCGCGACTCGTTGTACCGGCCGGTGTCCGGGTCCTTCGCGGGCACAAAGTAGCTCGGTTCCACCGTCGCATCCCAGGCAGCGTAGGACAGGTCGGAGACGTACATGACCGGCGCCTCCTCCTGCGGTCGCAGCGACCACAGTCGCGCGCCGAGATTGGTCCAGGGGTTCTCCGTACGGCGTTCCTGGTAGGTATAGGTGCGTCCTTCGTTGTCCGGCGGACTCGAGATGTGGCTGTGGAGTAACCAGTCGATGGTGACCGTGGCCTTCGCCGAGATATCGTCCCTGATGAAGAAGAGGTCCGGACCCAATCCCACCACCTCCCGGCTCCAGCCCGCGAGGGCCTCCGAGAGGTACATGGGTGTGGGATCCACGACCACGTCGAAGTACCGCTCGTCCCCCAGCGCCGATACGACGCTGGCCCAGTGAGTCGGGTCCACGGGCGGCATCCATGGGTTCCCCTCTCCCTGCTGGCCCGTGCCATCCACCAGGATCACGTTGTGCTCGTCGGTCATCTTCAGATAGGAGTAGCCGTGGTCGGTGATGTACGGCACCCCCTCGCGGTAGAGGATGAACTGTCCGGCGTCGGGCTGCTCATGGCCGCCGAAGTACGACCCGGACTTGATGCTCAGGTAGGCGGCGTCGTTTTCCCAGGAGGAGCGCCAGGTGAAGATTCCCTTGTGCGGGAATAGTCGCCAGATAGGAAGGGTGGTGGGGGAGATGGCCTGGATGGACGGGTCATACCAGAGGTAGGACATGGCCGTCGTCGGGAGCCAGTCGAGCTGGTTGGCGACCCACTGCGCATAGCCGTCGCCGAGGCGTGACGCAAGCCAGGCGTTGATGGTGCGAGGAGGGTCGTAGTGGCGGGTGTCGCAGTCGCCGAAGTTCGCCACCCCGCCATAGTTGTCGTCACCGCCCGGCACGATGCTGTAGAGGTTCCACAACACGCTCTCTACAAACCAAGGGACGGCCTCGGCCGTGTTGCCGGAAAGGGCCCGATCGCGCATGTCCAGCCAGCGGAAGAGGTTGATCTGTCCGTAGGCGGCGTAGGCGATCCCTTCATTGCTGGTCCCGTCGTCCTCAAGGGTGGAGAGTCCGATCGCGAGGTTTTCTTCCAACCGGTCGATCCAGCTTAGGCGCTCCTCTTCCGGAATCTCATCGGCCAGGACGAACGTCGCCGCGGCCACGCCCTCGTGGTTGATCCAGTAGTGGTTGTTGGTCACCGTGCCGTAGTGCGTCCAGTCGAGATCACGGTAGGTGCGCATCCAGCTCGATGCCATCCGCTCTCGCGCGACCCTGCCGAGCAGGTCGCGCGCCTCACTCCGCTCCGCCGCGGTGAGGCGTTCGTAGTGCCAGTCGTAGGTCAGCGCCAACGCCGTGAGGAAGTGGCCCACGGTCAAATCGTCGCCGTAGAACGGCGTGGCTTCAGGATCCCAGTTGGGATAACGCAACATCGCAAAAAAGTACTTCCAGAGTAGATCGTCGTACGGCTGGTCGGGATCGACCAGTTGGATCAGGGCAAGGTCGATCAGCCGATCGGCGTATCCCCGGATGTCGAGGTCGACCCCAGGGGAGGGATCGGGATCGCCGTAGTCCGAAGCCCGCTCCAGCATTCCCGCCCAAATCTCTTGGTATGCCGGATCATCCTTGCGCGCGCGTATCCCGGGCAGCTCTGTGGCGGAAAACAGGAGGTGTGGGTGCTGAGGATGTCTGACCTCGATGGTCACTACCTCGACTCTCTGCTCGGTTTCCACGCGCAGGGCCCAGGTGCCCGCCGGATCAACCGGTGTCAGGGCCCATGGGGACGCGGGTCGCCACGTGAGGGGATCATCACCACGCTTCAGACTAAGTGGGCGCGACGAGCCATCCGGAGCGATGAGCGTGGCGCTCACGGCCGCCGCGTTTCCTGGGGATGTGACGGCGAGAGAGAGCGTGTCGCCCGGGAAGAGGTGGTCGCCGGTGACGGGAGTCACGATGTTGAGGTCGCGGTCCTCGGGCGGCGAGACGTTCGCTCCGGGTGCCATGGCGTCGAAGAGGCTGATGATCGCGTCCTTGGCTTCGGAGGCCATCCACAGGTTGCGGAACACGGCCGTCCCCGCCGCGCTGTACGCGCACGAGTCGTAGATCGAGACCTTGCCATCGGTGCCGGTCGCACGAATCATCCCCTGACCCGGCAGGAACCAGCCGAAGCCGCGATGGGTGGCGCTGTCGTAGACCACGAGCCAGTGCATGGAGGTGTCCGAGGCCTTGTCCAGGGGTTCGTCACCCTGCGTGTCGGAGACCATCCGGTCGAAGCGGTCCTTGAGGTAGACGGTTCGCCCGTTCCAGTCGGCGCCCGAGAAGCGGTACCCGGGCGATGCGGCATCGCGCGTCGCCGACAGAACCATCTCCACGAACGGCCAGTCGCGGAAGAGGCGATAGGTCAGCGCGAGGTTGTGGTCTAGGGAGTCGGCCCGCGCCGTCCACAGCGTGGCGACTGCCGCGGTTGCGTCGTCGCCGTCGAAGAGAATGTCGCCGACCGGGTGGCGTTCGGCAGTAGTCATGGGGAACACTGAATCGGAGGTCTCGAGCTGGTATCCGGTGGAAAACCTCTCCGAGACCAGCCACTCGACGGACCCCGACTCGATGTAATGGTCGCCATCATTGCGCGACCACGACCTGATCGTCCCATCGATCTCGGAGAGATCTCGCTCGATGGCACTCGTCACTGGCGAGGCGGAAGCCATCCTTAACGAGATCTCCATCCCGGTCCAGTATCTGGCCGTCTGCCCAGTTTGACGCGGTCCAACTCCATCCGTCGGGTGCAACGCCCGTTTGGTAGTAGACGTAGAAGGTCCTGGAGGTTCCTCTGGCAGTCACCCCATGCGCCGTGAAGCTGACCTCCAGGACAGAACCGTCGGGCTGGCTCCAGGCGCCACCGGCGATCGGCACGGTACCGCCGTCGGTCACCTCGTAGATGCGTACGTTGTGGAGAATGTGGGCATCAGCGTGGGAGAGCGAGACGATCACCGGTACATCCAGCCGGTCCCGCGCGGGGTGAGGATTCAACGTGATCGTGACCCGGTGAGGATAGGCTGGCTCGTCCCAGTCGAGGACGATCGGCGGGCTGGGCAGCTCTTCGGTTACGGGGCTGTTCTGGTCGCCTGCTGGATCGTCGATCGTTACAACGGGCTCGTTGGCTCCCGTGTCAGGAGGTATCTGGACTCCCTGGTTGATCACCTCCGGAGGCGCAGGTTCACTGTCACCACCGAGATTTCCTCCCCCGCCGCCGCAAGAGAAGGTGAGGGCCAGTGACAGGGCGACCAGCGCGGTCTGAAGCCGCGGGACGACACGACAGAGGATGGCGGTGATGCGGCTCACGGGCTGCCCGGTGGTACCGCCACCGGAACAGCATATGGCGTGCCACGAGCTACCCCTGGCGCGGGCTGTTCGACCTAGTGAGAAATTCGCCTGTTATGAAACCACCGGGCGGCGCAATCCGACGGTGGGCAACAGATGGGTGGAGTATTCCTCCGACACATGTCGGGGAACTGGTCCTGGATTCCGGGCAATCGGAGTCGCCGTGTCCAGAGGGATGCAGGATCCACTGGACCACGAGAGACGCCGAGTGGCAGCTACCCGATAGGCGTGAAGGAGTCGTCTCTTTCACCGTGTCGGTTGCCGCACCCACTGTAGCCACCATGACGCTGGATTCAATCTATGGCAGGAATTCGGTCAGGTGGCGCGGTGGCCTACGGTCGTTCGCATCCATTTACTCCGGCGGACTGAAGTCCGTCCTGCGATTCGCGACGCAGAATAGATTCGGCTGTTACCACTTGCCTTCCCGATCGAGGGTAGGAGCCGGCTGCGCCGGCGATCCGCGCCGCTGGCGCGGCAGGCACTGCGGGTCTGGATCGCCGAGGAGTTTTCACCTCAAAGAGACCGTTGGTGGTGCGCCCGGTTCAAGTAGGCCGGCCTCGTGGAGGGATCGCTGGAGCATAGCCGCCACGATTCGGTTACCGCTGGCGTTCCAGTGCTCAAATTCGGGGAAATAGGTTGGCTCTGTGGACTCTGCCAAGAGGGCGGCTGGGTCGAACATCGGGATATCAAGGGAAGTTGTGATTTCTCGCAGCAGTCGTGCCGGGCGGCGAAGGTCGAAGGCGATGGGATCGCGGCGCTCCATCTCGATTTTCAAATGGGCCACCTCCCTATCCACCTCGTAGATCCGAGGGACGTTGAGGATGGCGAACCTCGCACCGGCACCTTCGCACAGGGTCTTGAAGCTGTGTAACAGGGTCCGAGTGGGGGCGGAGACCGCTTCCGCCAGTGATGGGTCGGTGACCAGCGGGCTGAATGTGGGGGCCTTGGTCAGTCCCATCCAGAGTCCCGGGTAGTAAAAGAGGCGTCGCAGAAATACGTAGCTGTGGGCGTGCTCTTCGAGCATCTCGTTCCAAAACCACGCAGCCCACGCCGTCCGAGACAACAACGAGGCTTTAGCCGGAATCGGTAGACCTGCCCACAGTACGAATTTTTGACGTGGCGGGGATTGGTAATCGCGGACCATGTCCGTTGCAGCACCCATGGCGATTACCACCACGTCCGGTTGGATCTGGGGCAGCATTTCTTCCAGGTAGGCGCGATAGACCCATAGATCCCAGCCGGCCATGCCGGCGTTCACGATGGAATAGGTGCTGGTCGGGTGACTCGATGCGAGATTCGCCTCCAGCACGTTGGGATAGATCTCGCCGACCTCTAGGGCCTGATTTTCGCTGAAGCTGTCGCCAACGAAGAGGAGGCGCCACTCCGCGGGCTGCTTGGGTCCGTACTCCCGATCCCGGGCCTGCCAGCGATTGACCGAAAACTCGTGGTCACCGAACCCGTTGTTGCAGACGGTCTTCGCCCCCGGCCGATATCGGAAACCCAGGTCGCGCACCTGGTACACATCGCGTAGCAGCCGATGGACCGGTTGGGGTGCCAGCACACGGAGGACGATTTCGCACATGAGCAGTGCGACACACAGCAACGCGATGTCGCTGGCGACCGCTCGTCCTGCCGAGCGACTTGGAAACAGGAGTGGCGGCATGAGCCTGACGTCTAGAAGACGAAGTAGATGAAGTCGACCGGACGGCTGGTGGTGACCAGACCGATCATCAGGAGGACACCCGCATAGATCGCGAAACGACTCAGGCGGGGGTGACGGACCAGGTGAGCGATGACCTCGGTGCGCGCTTGCAGCGCATCGGCGGCAAGGAGGAGCGGCACTAGGACCATGGGAAACAGGGTGTGGGTCCCCATCCCGGCCGCACCCTGCGCAATCCTATGAAGAATGGTGAGGGCCTTTTCGAGAGTCTCCGCACGGAAGAAGACCCAGGTGACACAAATCAGGTGGAACGTGACGAGTGTCTGAACAAGCCAGGGAAGAGGCCTTCTGGCTTCCTTGGCCTTCCTGCGGCCGGTCAGTGAGAGAACCCACTTGTGTACCGCCAGCGCCACGCCGTGGATGGCGCCCCAGATCACGAAGTTGTAGCTGGCACCGTGCCAGAGGCCTCCCAGCACCATGGTGGCCATGAGGTTGCCGTAGGTACGCAGCGTGCCCAGCCGGTTTCCTCCGAGCGGGATGTAGAGGTAGTCGCGCAGCCAGGTCGAGAGTGAGATGTGCCAGCGTCGCCAGAAGGTAGTGATGTTGGTGGCGAAGTAGGGCCGCTGGAAATTGAGAAGGATCTCGAAGCCGAGGACCCGAGCGGCGCCGATGGCGACATCGCTATACCCAGAGAAGTCGCAATAGATCTGAAATGCGAAACAGTAGGTGGCCACTAGCAATGCCCAGCCGCTATATAGTTCAGGGCTGCCGTAGACTTGATTCACGATCGGGGCGAGGGCATCTGCGACCAGGAGCTTTTTCGCAAGCCCCCAGATCATCAACAGGAGGCCCGACTTGGCGCGGTCTGGATCCCAGGACTTTTCCGCGTCGAGTTGCGGCAGGAAGGTGCTGGCCCGGACGATCGGCCCGGCCACGAGTTGCGGAAAGAAGGAGACAAAGAGCGCCACGTCGAGGATGGAACGCCGCGGTTCCAACTCTCCCCGGTATACATCGATGGTGTAGCTCAGGGTCTGGAAGGTGTAAAAGGAGATCCCCAGGGGGAGAATGATCGGGAGTGGGCCGAGCTCGATGGGATGTCCTGTCAAGCCGAGGGCATCGCCCAGCGCTTCTAAGAAAAAATTGGTGTACTTGAAGAAGCACAGCACACCAAGGTTGCCCAAGAGGCTGACGAGCAGAAAAAAGCGACGTGTGCGGCTCGCCGTCGCCCGATGAATGGCGCGGGCGCAGTGGTAATCGAGAAAGGTGCTGAGTAGCAGCAGACCGGTGAAGGGCCATCGCCAGGCGCTGTAGAAGAGGAGGCTGGCCGCCGTGATCAGGACCTTGCCGGCCGTGAGCTCGTTGTCGCGTTGGCGGAGGAGGGCAACGATTGCCAGAACGGTTGCGGAGAAGACCGCCGCGACCACCGCTTCCGGTGACGTTGGGGTCCGCAGAATCGGAAACGCGATGCCCAGCAGCGCGAGGGGCCACCGGAGGAGGAGGGGTGCCCGGAAGTACTGGGTCGCGATGACGGCGAAGAAGACGAAGAAATCGACTGAGTTGAAGAGCACGCGCTGTTCCTGGGCCTCGGGGTCAGCCTTGATTCCCTGTGCCTAGCCTCCAGGGGGCTCACCTAACGTGGTATGGGTGGCCTGAGGTAGATTGGTTTGATGGACACCATTCTTGTTGCCGTGGACTTCTCATCGGTCACCGAGGCGGTGATCGACGCGGCTGTCGGCGTCTCGCGAGCATTCGACAGCAGCGTTTATCTTTTGCATGTCGAACCCCCCGAACCAGATTTCGTCGGCTACGAGGCCGGCCCCGAGACGGTACGGGAGACGATTGCCGGCAAGATCCGGCAGGAACATCGGATGCTCCAGGAGCTGGAGGGGGCACCGTGGCATGACCGCAATAAGGTTTCTGCGCTGCTCATACAGGGTCCTACGGTGGAGAAGATTCTCCAGGAGCAGGAACGGCTGAATGCGGACCTCATCGTGATGGGCTCACACGGCCACGGTGCTCTGTACAGTCTCCTGGTGGGAAGTGTGGCCGAAGGGGTCTTGCGGCGAGCCGATTGTCCGATCCTTGTGGTACCGAGCCGCAGGTGATCCTGTTTCCCCGAAACGATTCATGGTTGCTTCGAGACCGCGGTCTCGTTGTCGAGGGAATGGATGTCTGGGTCGTCACCTCGGGGTCGGGCGGAGGAGCCCATCGTCGGTCTTCTCGGCCAGCCAGTCCGGTGCCACGCGCTGCATGATGGCTCGGACCTGGCCCTCGCGGGTGATCTCGCGGCCGTAGGCCCGGGCGCGTCGCCCCATTTCCTGGATGGTTTCTTCAGAGGAGAGGACCTCCCGCAACGTGGCACGCAGGGCGTCTCGGTCCTCCCGCGGTGCCAGGCGCCCCCGCTCTCCCTGGCTCCCTACCACCTCGGGTAGCCCGCCGACGGCGGTGGCGATCACGGGGCGGCCGAAGGCCATGGCCTCGGTGGCGGCCTTGGGGATGCCTTCGGTCCGCGATGGGATGACCACTAGGCGGGTGCTGGTGTAGCGCGCGAACAGCTCCGGGCCGAAGGGGACATGGCCGTCAAAGAAGACGCGCTGTTCCAGACCCAGGTGCTTCGTCTGTGCTTTCAGACGCTCCTCTTCTGGACCCGAGCCCACGATACGCAGGGTCACGGCACTACCGTCCAGGTGTTCGAGGCCGACCAAGGCGTCGAGGAGGACGTCGATGCCCTTTTCCGGTGTCAGCCGGCCCACGACCAGGAGGTCGGCGGCGATGGCTGGCCTGGGGGGCGGAGGCGTGGCAATGTCCTCGTCCGTCAGCAGGCTCGAGCAGGTGAGCCGCACGTCCAGCCCTGTTTTCTGCAGCCGGTGATACATCTCGTCCCCGAAGGCGAAGCACGGGAGCTGCCGGCGCCGGGCGAGATTGCCGAACCACGCCATGCTGGTGCGCATCACCTGAGAGGCGACGGCTCCGACCAGAGAGGGGCCGCCGGTGCGCAAGCGGGCGTCCCGGTCGTAGGTGCCACGCACCACCGCGAAGCAGCGGAGATGTTCTTGTTGGTCCGCCAGGAGGAGTGCCCGTAGGCTGACTGGGTGGCCGTAGTTGAGCCACAGGGCATCGAGGTCCGGCAGGGTTGCCCGGAGGGTCTTGTTGATATCGGGCCAGAAACGGAGGGGGTGGGTGAAGAGGTTGAAGATTCTCGGGTAGGTCGGGAGGGGGATGACGCGGACGCGGTCGTCCGGGATGGCGTATGGCGCCTCCGCAGGGTCGACGAGATCGAAGACCCGGCTCATCATTACCACCTCGTCGCAGTAGTCGCGGAAGGCGAGCAGGAAGTGGAAGAAGGGCGTATCGGCGAACAGGTGGTTGTCCCGCCGGAATAGCTTACTGTCGACGAGGAAGCCGATGCGCCGCATGGGGATACCTAGCATGGGGGGTGGCGTGAGTAAATGAAGCCTCTTGCCGCCAGTGGTGGCCCAACATTGGAGGGATGCAAGCGATGGGGGCGGGTTGGCGCTGGGCCAGTGCCATCCTCCATTCAGACAAGGTCATGTGCGATTTCCAAGTCCGCTGGGCTCTAATGGGATGGGTTCGCTCGCCGACACTGTCTCTCTGGTCCTCTACGACTCCCGTGTCGGCCCGGTGAGCCTTGATCGTTAAACGAAGCGGGGTGTGATCTGTGTGTGGGATATGCGGCTTTTTTGCCACCGGCAAGCCATCGGCTGACACAGGAATGTTGCGGCGGATGGCCCGGACCCTTGACCACCGAGGGCCTGATGGACATGGCGAGTGGTTGGCTCCGTCGGGTGGCTGCGGCCTGGCGCACACGCGCCTCTCCATCATCGATATCGACGGTGGCCACCAGCCCATGGCGTCCCACGACGGTCGCTATGTGATCGTCTTCAATGGTGAGATCTATAACTACCGGGCGCTGCGCGGCGAGCTCGATGCGCTCGGGCACCGCTTCGAGACGAAGTCCGACACCGAGGTGATCATTGAGGCATTCCGGGCCTGGGGTCCCGAATGCCTCGAACGTTTCCGTGGGATGTTCGCATTTGCCCTCTTCGACAGCGAAGCCGGTGAATTGTTTCTTGCCCGCGATCGTACCGGGATCAAACCTCTCTATTATTTTCCGGGAAGCGCGGGCTTCTATTTTGCTTCGGAGCTCAAGGCGATCTTGGCCGCAGAGGGTGTTCCGCGACGCCTCGATTATCAGGCCTTGAGTGACTTCTTGGTTCTGGGGTACTGCCTGGCACCACGCACTTTCTTTTCCGATGTGCGTGAGTTGATACCCGGTACCTGGCTGAAGCTCGGGCACGATGGAATCGTCTCGCGACGTTATTGGCAGTGGGAGCGCGCCCCTGAGGACTGGGATGAGTCAACCGCGCTCGACTACACCGAGAAGGCGCTGGTGCGCAGCCTGGAGGAGCACCTTGTCGCCGATGTGCCAATAGGGGCCTTCCTCAGCGGGGGAATCGACTCTTCGTTGCTCATCGCGTTGTTGGTACGAGATCTCGATGTCCACCTGGACACTTTCAATGTTGCATTCTCGGATGCCGCCTTTGACGAGTCTCCTCACGCCCGTGCCGTCGCCGAGGCACTCGGCACTCGGCACCATCAGATCACGGTCGAGGGAAGTGGGGCCGATTTGGCCCTGGTCGACCAGGTGCTGTTGCAATTCGATCAGCCGTTCGGGGACTCGTCCGCCATCCCCTCGTATCTCATTTCGCGTGAGATTCGGAAGTACGTGAAGGTGGCGATCGCCGGGGACGGTGGTGACGAGATGTTCGGCGGCTATCGATACTTTCAGCAGGCGGACTTAGTGCGCCTCGCGGCGAGGGCGCCACGTTTACTCATCGCGGCGGGGTTGCGGATCCCCGCACGCCTCGGGAGGGTTGCCCCGGACCATTTTCGGAGGGGGAGGCGGTTTCTTCGTACCGTCGCGATGCGGGATCACTCCCGCCTCGTGGCGCTCAAATGCTACACACTTCCAGAAGACCTTTCTGGAGTGTTGCGGCCTGAGGTCCTTCGTGCCGTTGGCGATTATGTCCCCTCGCTTGCGGTGAAGCAGAGTTTGATGGAGGACACCGGCGGGCCGGACTTGGTGGACGCACAGATTGTCCATGCTCTGCCTAACGACTACCTGCGAAAGGTCGATGTGGCGAGCAGTGCCCATGGGTTGGAGGTACGGGTACCCTTGCTGGGTGAGCACGTGCTGGAACACGCGCAGCGCCTTCCCAACCATCTTCGATATAACCTTCGAACCTCTAAGCTATTGCTGCGCAAGCTCGCATTGCGTTACCTGCCACGAGGAGTTGTTGAACGCCGAAAACAGGGGTTCAGCATACCGTTGGATTCGTGGCTCGGTGGCGAGGGGCGCCGGGAGCTCGGTGCAATTCTTACCGCACCTGATGCACAGGTACGGCAGCTCGTTCGGGGTGACCACCTCGATGAGGTGGTCACCGGTTTCGTCAGTCAACAATGGGACCGTACCCGCTACAGTCGATATAACCTCTATCAGCAGGTTTATTTCCTCTGGGGGCTCGAACGGTGGCTGCAGACGTGGGATCCGGAGCTGTGATTGGTATTGTCCAGCCCATCCCGAACGGTGCGCCAGGTCGTGTCGTATGATTCATCGTCTTTCCCGCATGTTACGTTCAGGTACGAGGTAAACCACAAGTGTGGAGCCGTCGTCGCGATGATCGGAATTCCTCCATGAACTCCTGTACGGATGGCCAGGAACCGAAGCGGGACTTTATCCGCCAAGTGCGCGGTTGGGGGTGCCCCGGATGGAGCCATCGAGAGAGTTACGAGGGTTTCCACATTGCCGCCCTCATTCACCGCGCTCGGTTGCGTATGATCTTTCGGGTGATGGCCTCCCTCCCCCTTCCCGAGACCGGATCTCTTGCCGATTTCGGTTGCTCTGATGGATACATCATCGGTCTTATTCGCGAGCGATTTCTTCGCGATCGCGCGTGGACATTCCACGGATTCGATGTGAAGCAGGAGTTGCTCGATCGTGCATCAGCAAAGGATATTCCCGGTGCCAGTTTTCAGTACCTTGATCTCAATCAGTTTGGTATCTCGAGTGAAGGAAGATTCGATCTGGTCCTGTGCTTGGAAACCGTCGAACATACGGGAAACTATCGAAATGCTGTCTTGAACGTTGTCCGGTCGTGTCGCCCCGGTGGTCACATTCTAATCTCTGCTCCACAGGAGAAAGGATGGCGTGGCTTGATAAAGCTGGTGGGACGGAAGATCCTGCAGCGGGATCCTTATGGTGAGTTCTTTGTCGGAAAGAGCCGCTGGAAATACGTCAGAGCGATGCTCACGAAGGGGGATGTTGAGCAGTTTAGGCAACCTCCGAGAGATGGCTGGGGGCCGCATCTCGGCTTTGATACAGATCGATTCGAGAAGTTCTTGCAGGAGGATCTCTTCGACACAGGATCGTGTCGCCTGATAGACCGGCGGATGAGCTTTGTCGGGTTTAACAGACTGTATATTATTCGACGGGAGAAAGACGTCGCTGGAGAACGTCGCCAAGAGGGCCATGACATGCCATCCGTGCGGCCTAAGGCGGCGGGTAAAAGAGTGGAGAGAGGTGCGATTATGTCTGGTAACAGATCCAGGGTGGGAGAGATCCCGATTTTGAAGGATCAGCGTACCGTCGACTACTTCGACAGTCATCTGCCGGAATACTCGGATAAGCGATCGGTCTATATTGAGGACGTCTTGAATCGCTTGGCGACAGAAGAGAGTTCGCTCGTGGACATCGGCTGTGGCGCGGGGACCTTGTTGAAGCAGATCGAGAAGAACACGCCAATTAGGAAATTTTGTGGAATTGATCTGAGTGAGAAGATCTTGGAGAAGTGCAAGGAGAGAGTGAACTGCGATATCTATCGCGGGTCAATATGTGATGCCGAATTTATGAGAAATATACCGGAGAAATTCGACTTTGCGATAGTGGCATCGGTCCTTCACCATCTTATATGGAAAAATCGAAAGCAGTCTATGGAGTTTGCAAAGCAGGCCGTGGAGAATTCCCTCAAAGTGGTGAAGGATGGTGGGTATCTGATTCTTCTGGAACCGACGTTCCATCCGGCCTTCATGATGTCAGCGTTGTTTTATGTGAAAAAATTAGTGACAAAGTTTACCACGAAGAGAGTTGGTATATTGGGCTACTGGAATAACATCGGTGAGCCGGTCGTGTCTTACTTTACGGATCAACAGCTCATTGCCATGCTCGCTTCCATCGATGGGTGTGAAATATATGAAACCTTTGCGGAAAGACAGGGGATTAGCTGGGTGATCAGAATGGCAGGGATATGGGGACGCGCAAATTCGTTCGTCGTCCTTAGAAAAGGGAAGGCCTGACACAACGGTGTCCGGTTGTCTGTTAATCTATGAGTTTAAGATCTCTTCTGTGGCGCAGCCAAGAGGTTCGTACGCGTGTTTCACGAGGAGATCGACAAAAACGTTGGTCTGTGACACAGAAAGACGACGGTTGAGGATCCTGAGTCAGCCGGCCAGAGTGAGGTGCCAGGGTAGGGCGAGGATCCGCTCGTGCAGGCGGAGGGGCTCTTCCCCACCGTAGAGGACGATGGCGAAAGGCGCTTGCTCGGGGTAGTCCGCGAGGAAGGAGTGGAGCCCCAGGAGCTGAGATGGGGCGATGCGACTGCCCTGCTTGATCTCCACCGGCAGCAGCCGGGTCCCGACTTCGACCACCATGTCGACCTCGGCACCCCCGTGGCTCCGCCAGTGGTTGAGCCGGCACGGGCGCTCCAGGAGGGCGAGCTGGCTGGCGACCCCCTCGACCACATAGCTCTCCACCATGGCCCCGGCAAGCGGGTGGTGTGCGCGCGCCTCGCCGGCGGCCATACCACTCAGATGCCAGGCGAGAGCCGTATCTCGGAGATGCAGCTTGGGGGCCTTCGTCAACCGCTTTCCGCGGCTGACGGCAAAGGCGGGGAGGAGGCGGATCGGGTACGAGGTCTCGAGGAGGCTCAGGTAGCTGCGCGCGGTGGTGGTGGAGAGGGCCGCATCGCGGCCCAGCTCGGAGACGTTCACCACCTGGGCGGTACGGAGGGCCGCGAGCGCCATGAAGCGCCGGAAGTCGCCCAGGGAGGCGACCTGGGAGAGGTTACGCAGGTCGCGCTCCAGGTAGGTCTGGGTGTAAGCCTTGCAACCAGCGTTCGCGGCGGGCTGGATCCCTCTCCAGGGCGGCCGGGGGGAGACCCCCTGCCGCGACGGCCTCGGTGAGGGGTTCCGCGAGGGCGGGTGGCTGGCTGGGCAGAGCCACGGCGTCGAGGTCGGCCGCTACGAGCAGTTGATGCCACATCACGCTGGGTGGGAGCCTGTGCCGCTCGCCCCACGAGAGGCCGTCGAGCTCCCGGAGGATGATGCGTCCGGCGAGGGTCTCGGTGATCCGCCGCATCAGGAGGAAGTTGGCCGATCCCAGCAGGAGGAAGCGGCCAGGGGTGCGATCCCGGTCGACCGCCAGCTTGATCGCCGGAAAGAGGGCGGGCGCCTTCTGCACCTCGTCCACGACGACCGGTCCGGCGTACCCCTTCAGGAAGGCGACCGGGTCGCGCTGGGCTGCCTCCTGGAGGCCGGGTTATCGAGGGAGAGGTAGTGGCGGTCGCCCAGGTGGGTGTGTTGGGCAAGGGTGGTCTTGCCGACCTGACGTGCCCCGAGGAGGGCGACCACGGGGCTCTCTTCGAGCGCCTGGGTGAGGCGGAAGGTGATGTGGCGATCGAGGATCATTCAGGATATTTACTCATTGCTCAGTAATATAGTCTACACATTGCACTGGATATGCTATACTGCCTGGCATGCATCGAGACGGTCGCACGCTGGATCACCGGACGCTGGAGACGCTGCGCATCATGGCGGTGGAGCGGGTG
>Ga0214472_10000289_pt1 | contig 64875 bp, 61 predicted proteins | sample RVTome_6_FD_207662 | JGI IMG/M metagenome (GOLD analysis project Ga0214472, IMG submission 207662) | Soil microbial communities from uranium-contaminated site in the Upper Colorado River Basin, Wyoming, United States - RVT140D175 | ecosystem: Environmental > Terrestrial > Soil > Contaminated >...
GGCCGACGATCTCATTGGCCGGCACCCGGCTATCGGCGCAACCGATCCATAAATACTCCGGCGTCTGCGTCCGGCTGAGCCGCTCGAAGTAGTCGGGATCTTCGCGCTTGTTTTTTTCCGCCCAGGCCTGGTTGTTCTCGAAAAGGTTCGACAGGAATTTCATGAAGGCTCCCCTAACAAGTTTGCGGAGAGCCTAGCAAATCAGCGAGCGACTTCCAACGACGCAGGCATGGTAGCTGCGCCGATACGGAAACCACCACTAAAAAAGGGCACGGACTGATTATCTGAACCTAAAAACGGCAAGGCTTTGGGGGCACCCGTTTCCGAGAGCCGCGAGATCACGCATCGAGGTCTTACGCTTGGCACCAGAAACGCTCTGCATAACGGCGATTTTCCGTGTGACCTCCACGGTTGAAAGTCCCAATGGCTGCATGTTAGCGTATAAACAATAACGGAGATCACATGAAGAACGGTCATTCACTGGTTTTCGATAGGAAAGCGGAAGCGATCTATCGGAAAAAGCTAAAACCGAAGCTCGAAAGAAAGTACAAAGGTCGCATTGTAGCAATCGATGTCGATTCCGGAGACTATTTCCTAGGGAAAACCGTGCTTGAAGCGATCGAGAACGGCCGCAGGAAACATCCCGGCAAAATATTCTACGCTGTTCGAATCGGCTATCCCGCCGTTCATTCGCTACGTCGTTCATGGCCATCCAAGGAAAAGTAAACGCCAAGCGGGAACCAGTTGTTGTTCTGCAAGCCTTCCCGACGAAGCGCAAGATTTCTGTTATCATCGATACCGGTTTCTCTGGAGAGTTGTGCCTTTCGCCGAGCATCATTCACCGTCTGGGTTTCGAGCGAGTCGGCCGGGAAGCCTACGTATTGGCGGACGGACAGATTGTGCGTGCCGACATTCATAAAGCGGAAATTCTTTGGTTCAATCACCGGCGGTCTGTTGAAGTAATCGCATTGGACAATCCTCAGGGGCTTTTGGGAACTCAGCTTCTCAAGAATTGCAGATTGATCGTTCATTTTCTCCGGCGAAAAGTTTTCATCCATCAAGGTCCTCAATAAGCTCATACCATCACCGATCAATCTCTCACTTCCCCTCCCCCCCCAAACAAACGGCGCCCAAGTTTGGGGTCACCCATTTCATCGCCTTTGGCTCTCTTTGTGAATACCCAAATAGCGCTCACGATCTCGATCGTCTTTGAAGATCGACTGCCCCTGAGTGCCCCGACACAAGACGTGATAGAGAGCGCCGACGAAATGTACCCTCCGCTTTCTCGCCATACTTACGGGACCGTAGTTGGCAACCTGTAAAATAGCAAAAAGGTTTGCCTGACCCCATTTTCTGACCCGCAGCCTTAATGACCGCAAACGATGACATGCTTCACTTTCAAGGCCTCCACGGCAAACTGCAATACGGAATGAACGTTGGCATCGAAGGGCGGCACCATATTGGCGATGTTGCGGTGCACGAACAACTCGCCGGGACCCAGGCCGACGATCTCATTGGCCGGCACCCGGCTATCGGCGCAACCGATCCATAAATACTCCGGCGTCTGCGTCCGGCTGAGCCGCTCGAAGTAGTCGGGATCTTCGCGCTTGTTTTTTTCCGCCCAGGCTTGGTTGTTCTCGAAAAGCTTCGACAGGAATTTCATGAAGGCTCCCGTGAGAAGTTTTGGCAGGAGCCTAGCAAATCGGCGAGCGACTTCCAACGACGCAGGGCTTCGTCGGCCACCGCGAGCTGTCGCTTATCAAACCCGGAGCGTTCTTGATCAACGTCTCCCGGCCGCAGCTCGTCAACCGCGAAGCATTGCCCGAGGCGCTCGCTGTCAGCCATTTAGGCGGCCACGGTCTCGATACCTTATTGCGAGAAACCGGGCGACGCCGACGACCCGCTGGTCAAGTTCCGCAACGTGATTATCACCCCTCATCTCGGCGGCTCGCCGCGCCAGAATTGGCTCGACGACATAGAAGAGTTACTGGGGAACCTGGTCCGGGCGTTAAATTAGCGCGGGGATAAGAACAGAAGGCCGTCTGCATGGCGATCTGCCATGCCGGACGGCCCTCTTAGACAGAAAACTGTAGTTCGTTACTGCGGAGGTATTTCAGGGCACAATGCGGGATTAAGATCATCAACGCCGGGACAACGGTCCAAATTGTCCGGAACGGTGTCGCAGTCAGAGTCGCCCTCGGCGCAATCGGGAGTTGGAGGAGGAATCACCTTGAAGTTATCGGTCTTGCTCTTGCTGTTTATGAAACCATGGACCCCCCCAATAGTACAATCGATAATATTCTCATTGGGGAAGCACGCGTAGTCGCCGACCTTGGTCATCCACGCTTTGTATTCTCCGCCGGGATTGGGAGTGAGACTAAACGGCATTAGTTCCACGGTTATGTTGTCGGTGTGGTTGATCCCATCGTTACATTTGCCGATCCCGATGTTGTGAGTACCCGAATGGGCGACCATGAGGCCACCCGACACGGTCACGCGCCGGCTCGCGATATCGTCCGTAGAAAGAAGCGTTGCTCCGGAGGGGTCGGTCACCTGAAAATAATAATCCCCATCCGGCAAGCCAGCTGCCGTGCAGGGGGCGTTGGGACGCGGGCCACCGTTCAGGTAAACATCGTCTGCGTAGTCGTAAACGTTTGCGTTGACGTATTCGCTGTTCGCGTTGGTCGTGAAGATCGCTCCGTTAACCCTTTGAGCCATGGCTGCGGAGGTGAACCCCACGGTCACCAGCGCGAACAGTGCCGCAGCAACCAGCAGCAAAGAACTGCGAATTCTCATAATTGTGCCTCCTCTAATAATGAATTTGAGAGGCTAAAGCGCAACAACCATGCCGGTTCAGAACGAACCGAATCTACTCATAATTCCCAAAAAACACAGAAAGAACGATCAGTCCTGTGCCAGAGGTGACAATCTCGTATTGTCTATTATGACCCGGCGGGCGACTCGAATAGCGCCTAACGACAGCCCCAGTCTAAATGCGCGCCTGGAAAGAAAAACCTATGGGGGAGCAAACGTGCGCAAACTATGAAATTGAACGTCAAAAAGGACAATCATTCTGGAACGGCGACGGCATCAATAATCAGCGACTTGAAAGACATTCTTGTCATCGAAATTAGCAATGCGCGTTAAACCAACCCAGAATTACGCGATTCGCTTCAGCCGCGGCCTGCCAGAAGAAGCCCTGCGACTGACCTTTCTCCGCGACCTCAGCGCCTCAGCGGTGCAATGTGCGAGTCCTTGCACTGACATAGCGTTAGCCAGGTTAGCCACACAGACGCCTGAATATCCAAAAAATTCTTTTATCGATCTGAGTTGAGAAAAATGGGTTAGAAGGCTAAAACCCCGGCGCGGACTGTTCAACGCGGTCCGCGCCGGTACAAGCAAGGAACGAAACAAATCGAATCCTAGATCACCAGCCGGAGCTTCAGGAGCTTGGCGATCTCGTCGAAGACCGTCTGTAGTTGCGTCTGCACGTTGCCGTTGGAGTCGATCATGTACACCCTTCCCTTTTCCTGAGTGCTATCGATGCACGGTGGGGTGCCGCAGGCGGGCCAACCTTGATTCAGATCGGCATGAGAATCTCCGTCTGTCGTAGTAATCTGGCCGGTACAGACTGAGGTCAGAGTTTCTATGACCCCCGTTGCGGCATTGATTATTTGATCCGCGTTGGACATACGCGCCAGTAGACACTTGGCATTCTTGTCCATGCTGTTCTGGGGTTGATTGTTATCTACTTTGCCGATAGCGATCGTGAAGACGACGATGTCGTGCGCTCCACCGCTAGCGCAAGCGCTGTTTCCGAAGCCGCAATTTCTCGTCGCGTTGGCCTCGAACATCGCACCGTTCGGCTGGCAATTGATCATGGAGCGGCTACAACGAAGAAAATCTAAATAAGTGGTTGCGACCCCAGAAAAAGTATTGCCACTGTTACATCCAGTATAGCCAGGTATCAGGGCGCTGCACCAAATAGGAGGGGAGGACGTTGTAAACGCGTAGTCATAAACTACTTTCGTCGTACCCGCGTTTGGTAGTGCAATCGGATATCCAGCAACGCCCAGTACACATCCGTTCAGGGTGCCTGGGTTGAAGGGTAAACTTGTAGTACCTGTCCCTATCGGGTCCCTTTTACAGTCGGTACTGTTTTCACGCCTCAAAAACGTCGGCTGACCATCGGTGACAAGGAGTATCGCCTTACGAGTCGTCGCGCGATTCGTGTCATCAAAGGCCGCCGCTAGCGGAGGACGCGCCGTGCGGAAGGCTTCCATGGTGTTGGTTCCACCGCTACAGTTCGTTCCGCTGTTGCAAAGAGCGTTTACCTTGTTTTGCAGCGCGGTGATATAAGAAGTGGTGGTATAGTCAAGGGCCATGTCGGGCGTGCAGGTAGTTGACGTTGAATCCCGTCCGCTCGCATTACCGCAACCGCGAGACGCAAAACTGACCATGCCGATTCTATCGTCCGACGAAAAGGTGTTGGAAAGCCCGAGAAACGCATTTACCGAAGTTTTCAAGGCCGTGATCTTTTTCGTGCCGGTGCCATCTACACATGTTGTACAACCCATCGACCCCGATCTATCCAGCACGAGCATCAGGTCGATCGGCCGTTCCGGCGCGGCTTCCGCCATGGCGCTGACGTTGATTTTGGTGTAATCGCCCGGCACCATCCAGCCAAGGAAGTTCAAGAACGTCGTCGAGACCGGTTCCGTGCCGGTCACTGAGACATGCTTGATATCCGGGCCGCCTTCGACCGGAACGTTGAAGAAACTCAGCACCACGGTAAGAGGTGCGCCTTCGGTCGTTGTGCAGCTCAGTGGCCCGGCCATGATAACCGGGGCACCGTTCATCACCATCGAGTCGCAGGCCGCCCGAGTGGCCTCGTCTTCAAATCCCGACTGACCTTTCAAAGCCTTGGCGGCTGCCAAGGCCGCACCGTCGACCAGCCGCGAGATCCGCGCCTTCTCTAAATAGGCGTGGCCGAAATCGATGGCAAAGCCGATGAAGGTGCCGAGCAGCGCAAAGCTCAAGGTAAAAAATACCATGAAAGAGCCTTTTTGATTGTTCAACCTACGCATAGATTTACTCCTATTTTTTCGCATTCGTCCCTAGGCCTGTCCGTCTACCTTGGTAAAGATGGTCCGGTCGTAGAAAGTCTTGTCGATATTGTTGCCGATGAACGTGATAACGTTGGGACCATAGTCATAATACACCTCGATGACCTTGAACGTTTGTCCTGCGATAACGTTGTCGACGCCCGGGATAGTGACCGTAGCGCCCACTGCGCCGAGTTTGCTTAATTCCGGCATACTGCCACGGACTTTTTGGTCACCGATCTCATAGGTGCAGCCTGTCGGTGGCGTCAAACAGGGAGTATCCGGCGCTTGAACAATTTCACTATAGATGATCCGCCACTGACTCTGATTATCATCGCGAATGGTCGGCGCGGCCGCCAAGATGATCGCATCGAGGGCCGTGTCGGCAGGCGTTCCCCGAGAGGTGAGATTCGCGCCCTCCCGCGTCGTGTGGGTCAGCGTGAGATAGGTGCTGATGATCTGGCCGACCTCCACGACCCCGTATACCATCAGCAACATGAGCGGGAAGATCAGGGTCAGCTCGATGAGCGACTGCCCCTTCTTGGACTGAATAGTCTCCTTTAGCGAGAATGCTGCGGTCATGTAACCTCCTCCATTATGCAAAGGGTTCGTTTCTCCAGGTCGTGCTTAAAGTAAACGGAACGCCGCCGGTCGGATAAAACTGAGAGAAGAAAGGCATCATAGCCGGCTTGGCAAGATTCACCGTCACCATAACGGTTTGATTGGGTCCGCCGCCCGGCTTCGTGCAGAGGGTGTCAGGCAATGGCAGGCAGTCAATTCGAAAATCGACCCCGACATCAGGACACACAACACCGGCGGCGATCACGTTGGCGCAAAAGACGGTGTGAACCATCTGGTCGCGCGGGATGTCGTTTCCGTCGCCGTCTTTCTGCGTTTGGCCGGTAACCATGTAGCGGCCCGCGGAACGGAGCGCATGCTGCAAAGTGACCTTGGCGTAGAGCAAATGGGAAAACTCCACGATCGACATGAAGATGGTGAAAAAAATGAGAAACCCAAAAGTCATTTCAACCACGGCTTGGCCGCCCTTCTTGCGCAAAACATTCACTCGCATAAGACACCGCCTCCGCTATTACTACCTATTGGTAAACAAAGAAGAAAAACCGTGAAAAAATGGCGCGCCGTTACCCATACACGGCGCGTATCCTCTGTTGGCACAATGGTATGGCACAAATTATGCCAAGGAATTCGTGGTCACGGGCGATAAAAGCTGTGTGTTTTCCACCTGTTTCACCGAGCGAAAAATTTGCAAAATTGAACCTCGCGCGGCGCCGTAACAAGATTGCACGGTTGGCTGACAGGATTGACAATTTCGAGTTTGCGCCGGCCAGTTCGTTTGCTGCAAAGCGCGGCGGTGGTGCGAGTCCGCGGAGGATGTGAAATGACTTGGTTGTCTTAGAGGGGAAAAAAACTACGCAGATATTCTCTGGGGGCGTGGTTGGAGCACTTTAGGTCATCTTAAGGCTAACCAAAGGTATTTGAAATTCTCGGTTGAGTTTTACATTACAAAACCGGAAAAGAGATGACTCCCACAAAGCATGCCCTGAGCAACGTCGAAGGGACGCAAAGCGCAGCAAGAAATTGGCAGAAACACGCAGAAGAAAATCCGAATTTCGAAATCCGAAACAAATTCAAATGATCAAAACACTACAATGTTCTAAACGGGAAGGATCAGATTCGGGGGTTTGGGAATTTTTCTGATTCTGGATTTATTTGGCTGTTAGTTTGTTTCGGATTTCGAGCTTCGAATTTTGGGTTTTGATTAGGGATTGCCTGGCGCCTTGGCGGGATAATTTTCCTGGAGTCGTTCTGTTCAACATTTCCAAGGTAAGTATCCAAGAGATTGAAATGCACGCAGTCGACCCTTCGACTCGAGCCCCGGCCTTGGACCGGGGCTCTTGCTCAGGATTCCGCCCCACGGGCATATTGGAACATGCCACGGGCTTGCCCGTGGGGCTTCACGCCCGGATCAGCCGTCGCGTCTTCCGTAACCGTCGATGATCTCCCGACGGCGAAAGCATTCGACGACATGGTCGTTGACCATTCCGGTCGCCTGCATGTGCGCATAGCAGATCGTCGACCCGACGAACTTAAACCCGCGCTGTTTGAGGTCCTTACTGAGCGCATCCGACTCGGCGCTCGTCGCAAGAAAATCTTTCAATCTCTTGATCCGGTGAACGATAGGATTGCCTTCGACGAACCGCCAGATGTAGGCGTCGAAGCTGCCGAATGTTTCCTGGACTTCCAGGAATCGTTTCGCGTTATTTACGGCGGCGAGAATTTTTGCCTGGTTGCGGATGATTCCCGCGTTCTTCATCAGGGACTCGACCTGCCGCTTGCCGTATCGGGCCACCTTCTCGGGATCGAAACCGGCGAAAGCTTTTCTATAGGCCCCGCGCTTGCGCAGCACGGTGTACCAGCTAAGCCCCGCCTGCGCCGCTTCGAGGGTGAGAAACTCAAAAATGACGCGGTCGTTATGGACGGGCACGCCCCACTCTTTGTCGTGATAGTCGATGTAGTCTTGATTGTTCGGCGTGATCCAAGGGCAGCGGCCGTCGGCGCGGATTTTTCCCAGCATAGAAACCCTCACCCTTCCCTCTCCCAAAGGGCGAGGGTGGAATCGAGATAGTCTCTTGTTTCGAGTCTATCACTGCGGGTTCAACTCGAAACTGCCAAAGATAACTACTCCCGTAAATGACAAACTCTACGAGCCCTCCAGCAGAGCTTGGGGTCTACCTACGATTAATTATGGATTTTTTCGTCAGGGCATTTCTTCGAGGAGCTTGCCGAAGCCTTTGACCGGCTGGCGAACATGCAAGCGCTTTTGCACCGCCCAGACGCGCGCGGGGACGGGATGGACAACCGGCACTTGCAAGTCTTCCTCTAGAAGATGAATGATGTCCAGGCAGCGCCACCCGGTGCCGAGCATGTAGATACCGTCGGCACTCTGGTTCTTCAGAAACGCTTTTCGCGTGTGCGCGTAGATTTCCTGAGAGGCGAGCCGGCCGACATCGGCGAAGGGGACTTCCATCCCTTCCATCGCCAGGACTTCGAAACCGGCTTCTTGAAAATAGCGCGTCGTGATGTCATTGACGCTGCCGATGAAATAGGTTACGCCGACGAATTTCTTGATTTTCAGCGCGCGCAGCGCTTCGACTTGAGTCTGAGCGGCGGTGACCATGGGGATTTTGTATTTGGCTTCCCATTCCTTGATGATTTTTTCTTCGCCACGGAAACCCTGCACCATGAAAGGCGGAGCGCCTTCGGGATGAATCAGATCGACGCCTTCTTTCGCCAGCTCTGCGACTTTTTCTTCGACGGCATTGAGGGCGCCGCGAAACTCGTCTTCTGTGCCGCGCTGAAAATTGAGATAAAGCGGCACCACGCCGATTCCCTCCGGCAACAGCCGGATGAACTCTTCCAGCGATCCGGGTCGATGAGTGGGTTTAATCACTCCCACCGCTCCGCGCCAACTCATAAAAACCATCTTGGACTCCTGCTATTCCCAAATCAAAATCCGAAATGCGAATATCGAAAGAGGCCCCGCGGACCGAAACAAACTCACGGATCTAAATCCCAATAACCAAATTCAAAACGAGCTGGTTTTGGACATTGTGATTTTTGGTCATTTGAAATTGTTTCGGATTTCGAGTTTCGAATTTGTTTGCTTGTTTCTCCTCAGCGAAAACTATGCCTTAAAGATCTGCGGAAACTTCGCCTTCATCTTCGCCCGGTAGTCTTCCGGCACTTCCACGACCTTCGGGAACTCGCCGCGCAACTTTCGGTTATACGGGATGCAGGCGTCGATCAGGATGCGGTTGTTGAAGTTGCCGGGCAGAAACATCGGATCGCGTCCCGACGACCAGGCCCTCTGCACGGTATCGATATCGGTCACCGGGTCGAAGCGCGTGCCCATCGCCCACAGCACCTGATCGATATCGGAGCAGTCGACATCGTCATCGACGACCACGGTCCACTTACCGTTGTAGGCGCCGGCCATGCAGTTCGACGCGACGTGGAGCACGTTGCGCGCGTGGCCGGGATAGCGCTGGCGGATCTGGATCGCCGTGAAACGAGTCGCCGGCGCGCCTTCGTGATTCCACACGCCGAGAATTTCCGGCAGGCCGCAAGCTTCGAGAGCGTTCCAGATTTCCGCCGCGCCGGCGATGCCCTTGAGCAGGCCCGTCTCGTCCACCGGCTTGTGTTGCGGCGCGCAGGCGAGAATCGGATTGTTGCGGTACATGACGGTCTTGACGTTGAGATAGGGGCGCGGCACGACATCGTCCGAATAGTACCCCATCCACTCGCCAAACGGCCCCTCAGGTTTGCTTTGTCCCGGCACCGCCTCGCCTTCGACAACGATTTCCGCGTCGGCGGGAATCGGAAATCCGGTGAACGGCCCCTTCACAACCTCCACCGGCTCACCGCGGATGCCGCCGGCGAAATCATATTCCGACACTCCGGCAGGCAGCGGACTCGCCGAGAGCATGTAGAGCAAAGGGTCCTGGCCGCACACGATGGCGAACTTGCAACTTTGGCCCCGTTCGAAATATTTGTCGCGATGGATGCGCCCGTGTTTGCCTTCGGTGATTTGGCAGCCGATGGTTCTTGCATCGTAGACCTGGCAGCGGTAGGCGCCGAAGTTGTACCAATCGGCATCCGGATCCTTGGTGATACACATGTCAGCCGTGCCGATGTAGCGGTGGGTATCGGCCTGATGATGCAGCGGCACCGGCAACTTGAGCACGTCCACTTTGTCGCCTTCCAAAACGTTCTCGAAGATCGGCCCGCTCTTGACGAACTTGGGCTTGATCAACTTCATCTCGGTCATGCGGTGGTGATAAGCTTTGACGACGTCGGCCTTACGCTCGTATTCGAGGGGCAAGCCAAGCGTCAGCGCGACCCGCCTGACCGTTGAGAACTGGCCGTAGAGCGTACGATACCCTCTCGGGTATCCGGGCACTTCATCGAAGAGGATCGCCGGCGCCTTGCCCTTGCCGCCTTCGGTCAACATCTGAGTGATCGCCCCCATTTCCCGGTCCCAATGAGCGCCGTTGATCTTTTCCAGCTCTCCCAGTTTCTCGACCTGCTCCAGCCAGTCGCGCAGGCCGCGGTAATGGACTCCGCTCTCCGTCGCGTTTATTTTTTCCGGCCGTGCCATGAATTCCTCCCGAGTAATTCGCAGTCGCGATTCGTGCACCACCATACTTTCCGACCAACCGGTTGTCAAGAAAGCTGATTTTTCTCTTGTCTCCGGCAATCACCAATGTTATGAAGTCGAAATGTTCGAGCTTCTGTCGTTCCCGCGCGAGGACTTCATGGCTGCTAAGATTCCCTACGATCACCAGCTTCGGGCCATCGGCCAATCGCTGGAAGCCCAAAGAATCGATATTTTCGAATTAAAGTATCTCGGCGATCATTTCGTGGTGAATGGGAAGCCGGAAAAAGAAACGTCGCTCCTGGCGGCCTTGCGCGAGTGGCAGAAACGCTTGCGCAGCGAAGGGCTAATCTCCTCACTCACCTACGCCAGCCAGGACATCAGAAGTCTTGAGGGGCAGGGAGCCGCGAAACGGGTGAGGAGCGACCGGCTGCCTGAATTTTACAGCGTCTCCAATACGCTGCGCACGCTCGGGTCCTATCTAGAGTTGCAAGGAGCGGAACTCTTGGAGATTCATAAACGGGCGTTGACCGTAACTCTGTTGTACCGTAACCGGCATGGTTTTACGGATATTGAAGAACGCAGCATCGCGTCGTTTTACCATCTGTTTCTGCATCTGCACGGAAAACGAGGATAGGCTGGCCGCGGCCCGTGATTCGAAATCGAAGGAAGGCGACGCCGTTAATCTTCGACCAACCTTCCATTGCGTCGTACACGGCAAGGATCAGCTCACTCCCCCCCCTGGCCCCATTCGAAGACCGTATAAGTTTTAGAAGTTTTAGTTCTTCTTCGCCCGTCTACTCCTGAGTCATCTTTTTCAGCGCCTCCCGCACGGGGCCGGTAGCGAATCGGAACACGGCAGCGTTGAGTTTTTCCACATCATCCCCGACAATAGTCACCAATTGATAGCCCAAGACGCGACCTGACTCCGCTTTGAACTCGGGGACTTCAAAGGTGTCCCGGAAGCCTCGCCGCAGGGTCTCGACTGCCGTAAAGGGCGTCTTGGGAGGGGGGCTACGACGTACCTCCCCATGCTGCGTACAGCGCCAGAAATCTTAAAGGCCTCCGCAAGCGGCCCGGAGGGGTCGGCTCCCTTGACCGTTCTAAAGAACTCCCTGAATGTAGGGAGGTCAGCTCTCGGATCGCGAATGATAGCCCCATCGGGTCCAGCCAAACCGTCCTGATATATAGGAACCACAATCCCTTCTCGGGCCAGTAGAGCACCGCCCATGGTATATCCGGTCAGACCCTCAGATGTGTAATTGATCTCGCCCCGCTGGATGGCCACCCGAAGGTCGGACTCTCCCCCGTATCCCGTTACATAACGGTAGGGGACACCCAGGAGGTCAAGGGCCATACGGAGCGCCAGATCTTTGTTGCTCTCGCGAGTAAAGCCGCCGATTACGATGGGTTTTAAGGGCTTCAAAATATCCGCAGCAGCTTTCACCCCGGTATCAGCTTTAATGTAGACGACGGAGGTCTCCCCTACCCCAGCGATCATCGGCATGTTGTTAAGGTCAAAGCGGACACCGGAGCTGCCCAGAACCTGCGGCAGGTATCCTCCCGAGAAGACGCCGACGGTTAGCCCATCGGGCTTAGCGATCTCGTAAACGTAGTTGACTCCAATGTTGCCGCCGCCGCCAGGCATGTTCTGAACCACAACCTTCGGGTTCCCGGCGATATGCTTCGGCAGATACCTGGCGACGAGCCTGGCAACGACATCCGTGGCCCCTCCGGCAGGGAAGTTCACAAGGAGCCGAAGGGACTTCCCTTTATAGAACGGCTCCTGCGCAAGCACTGATTGTAGAGGCATGCACAAGCTGAGGCCAATGACCATGCCTAAAAAAAGGTAGCAGTTTTTACTAGCCATTACTTTCTCCTCTTTGAGGGGGTCGCAGGTCGAGGCGGCCTCGCCATTTACGGCTTCCATTTTTTCTGCGGCTGACGTCTATATTCTTTTGGAGACCATGTCAGAGAAATAGTGCTACATTGGCGGACAGGGCAAGCCGCAAACCAGTCCGCCTCAGTCTGGCAATCAACCCGCCTTCTCCTTGAGCAATCGTATAAGCTCTTCGAAGGAAGATTTGGAAATCACTCGGTCAAATTGCGAGCGATAGTTGTTAACGATACTGATGTTTTCGATCAAGGCGTCGTAAACTTTCCATTCCCCCTCGGTGCGTCGGAGTCGAAACACCACCGAGAACTCTTCACCTTTGGGGTTGACGAAACTGGAATCCACTTGAGCGTAATCATTGTCGATGATTTCTTTGCCCATAACGATCTGTTCGCCGGCGTAGAGGTCGACATTATTCGAGTAGGTTTTCTCAACAAAATCCCGGAATAGTTTGACGAACTCCTTCTGCTCCTGAGGACTGCGGCGGCGCCAATGCGGTCCCAACGACCGTCGCGCCATCTCCTCGAAATCGAACAGCGGATTAGCAATCTCCTTTAACCGCTCGATCCGCTCCTTCTTTTTTTCTTTGGCCTGGAGTTGTGGGTCTTTGAGAATTTGGATCGCTCGATCCGCAGACACCTTAATCACTTCGAGGGGTTCGCCGGCGAGAAGCCCGGACACGATGCCGAACTCAGCCAGGACCCATACAACGATCCAACGGATATAACGCGCGCTAATCTTCATTGCCGCCTCCAATGTCTGTAAACAATACCAGTCTTCAGCTCTCCGTGTGGCTAACCGCCGAAGCGGCGAGATTTTAGGTCTCGCGTCTCGGGTTTGAACTCGAGACTCAAGACTCAGGACTCGGAACTATCTATCTACGAACTCTGTACTACTATCCGAAAACAAAGACCAACATGTTTGTCATAACGCGCAGCCTGGGTAAATTTTCCGGTGATCGAAGACTCTCGGATTCGGATATGCCTCTCGCCAAGGCGCAAAGACGCCAAGTTCGGAGGGAAAAGACAAATATTCTTACGAAAGATTTTCACGTGCTTTCTCCGACCTTTGCGGGCTTGGCGTCTTTGCGAGAGATATTCCGAGTGTCGGTTACGGTTGTTCGCCGGAGGCGAATCTCTTTTTCCCAGCGTAGTCTGGGAAAAAGCGTGTACTACTATCCAAAGTTTGCGCGGCTTGCGCAAATTCTCTGAGAGTCGAAGACCCTCAGACTCGGAAATTCCTCGCGCCAAGACGCAAAACACACAAAAAAACGAACCTATGTCATTTCGACCAAAGGGAGAAATCTTTCTTGGATCCCTCGCATTCGCTCGGGATGACTGGCCTCGGCCCGTCACCTTTGCGCCTTGGCGTCTTTGCGGGAGATCTCCCGGTTTTCGGTTGCGGCTTTGCCGTGCTGGGTCTCTGTGGTGAATACTCCTTCACAGTAAAGCCGGAACAACCAACAGTATTACCGCTGCCCTAAAAGAATAAGAATCCAAACAACCGCGGCATTGACAATGGCGGCCAACACCGCCGCCGAGGCGAGGTCTTTGGCCCTGCCCGACAGCTCGTGGTGCTCGCGGCCGATGCGATCGACGACGGTCTCAACGGCGGAATTGACGAGTTCGATGACGATCACCAAGAGGTAACTGCCCATAAGCAAGGCGCGTTCCACGCCGCTCTTGCCCAAGTACCAACCCGCCGGCGCCACAACCACCAACACGTAGAACTCATAACGCAGAGCGGCTTGCTCGCTCCAGCCCGCGCCAAGACCACACAACGAATTGCGCGTCGCGTTAATCAGACGCCGAATCGGTCCACTGTCGTCCGCGGTCATCGTATATTTCTTTCGGTTTCCAATTTCAATGTTCCGAGTTTCCGGTCCGAGGCGAGCGCCGAGACACCGAACTTGGAACCGCTCCCAGCCCTAACGACCTTTGAGGGCGCCAAGCGCCTTCTCGGCCGTGATCTGCCTTGCCGCCAATTTTCTCCTCGCCTTCGACTCTGGGGCTGGGAATGCCCAAAACTCGGCTTGCCGCCGTGAATTCACCTCGAAAATACGGACTTTCGCATGTGGGGTTCGCAAAATTATCGGTCAGAGCATCCGCTCATCAGCGAGCGCGAAGGGAGTTTCCACCGCATGCTTGTTTTTTTCCGACTGTGATTGACGTAGTTACAATAACGCGTCGATCACCGCAAGGGAAAAGGAGAAGGAACATGGACGATGCAAAGTGCCAGATAGAAAGCGTGACCCCGGTCCTAATCGGCAGCCTGATAGTACTATAGGCGGTGCTCGAGCCGGCCTAAAGCCGGCGCTCGGTAGCGGCGCTTCTTTGTTGCAGCCGGCTGCGCACCGCGCCCAGCGGTCCGATCTCGGTCGCGCGACCATTCTCAAAGGCCACGACTTGATTCGAGTACGGGGAAACTCTGTCCCCCGAAGTGATGATCCCGGCCAAGTTCAACGGGTCTGAGGCGGCCAGCACTACCGGCTCCGACGATTGCTGCGCCCGCCTCTGCGCGCGCAAATGCTCGACGGCCTCGGGCAGGGCGAACTGCTCACCGACAAAACCGCTGACGAAGCGCCCGCCGCGGATTTCGCCGCGGGCTTCGAGCCGCCGGTAAACTTGCTGCAGCGCGCGCCAGGACGGCATCGAACTCTCGCGCGCCAAAAGCTCGCGCATGACGATGCCATAGCGCCTGAGCAGTTGGCGCGCCTGATGCTCACAAATTTTTTCTTGGCCGATATCTTCAGTCCGGGAACCCGCCCGCCAAAGAGACCAGCGGCCTATCGGCATCATGCGCGCCCGCGCCTGCCCGCCGCCAGCCAGTCGGGCCTGGCCGCCGCTAATCACTCTTAGGCGAGCTCTACCGCCCTGGCGCTTCATCTCCGGTGTCAGCAAAACCCGCAAGCCTGCCACGCCATCGCCCGTGGCAACCCCGCGGGCCACCAATTCCCACAGAGCTTCTTCCGCTTTGACTTTCAATAAACCCGTGCCGGCGGCGATATCGCCCAGGAACGACGCGCCATGCCGCTGCAGAAATTGGGCGACCTCGCGGGCCATCGGCGTAAGCACCGAAAGCTCCTCCAGAGCGGTGAGCGCTCCGCTGAAAAAGAATTCCCGTTCTTCGCGCAACAAAAAAGCGATCGGCGCGCTGCGGGTCGGCCCGCGCTGACGGCGCCGCGGCTTTTTTGGCGTTCCCACGCCTTCGTCATCGATGATCGGAATCTCCGAGCGCAAACGTCCCCAGGCGACGACGCCGGCTAAGCATAGGTTTTCCAGGTCGCCAGGGTCATAGTCGCGCACCCGCGCCGGCAACACATGCTGCTCCCAGGCGGGCGCGGGCAGCTCTAGCCCCTGGAGATCCTCAATGACCCGCAGCACTCCGTTGCGGCCGCGCAACTGAGTCTCGGGCGTGACATGCTGCCAGGCGAGGAGAAAATTCATAAACTCCGCCGACAACGCCGGCTCGATCTCCTTGCGCATGCGCCCGAGCGTGAGACGATGAATGCGCGCGAGCAGCCCGCGCTCGCACCACTCGACGTCCCCCGTCTTGCGGGTAAAGTTCCCACGCATGATCGCGCCCGCCGCTTCCAAAGCGAGCAACGCCCGATCGATTTTACGCAAGGGTAATCCGAGCATCTTGCCTAGCTCGGCTGCGGTCGTCGGCCCCAACACGTCAAGCCACCCCTGGATCACCCTCCGCCAAGCGTCTTCTTCAGAGATGCTTGCACCCGAAAGATTGGACGACAGGCGCAATACCGGCGTTGCCGTCGCCTGGGGCATGAGCGCGCACGCAAGCGACCAACGTTCCGCCGCGACGTAGGCTCGATGGTTTTGCACGTTTCCCTGCGCCGGCCAGTCCGCGACGGTCGCCCGTCCGCTGCGAAGCAAGCTTTCGGCAAAGGGCAACCATTCGGTCGCTCGCGCCAAAGGCAATATCCCAACGCCCAACAAAAAGTCGTGAAATTCATCGGCGTTGCGCACCTCGGGCCAGGCCTGGCGGCGGACTTCGGCGATCGTCTCCGCATCCAGATGGCCAAACTCGCGGTCTAGCCATGGATCGACTCGTCTTAGGGAAACCGCACGCGCCCTGCGCTCTTCCAGCGGCGCATCATCCAAAAAAGCGTAGGGATTGGCATTGAGAATCTCGTGCGCCATCGGCGATGGCACCGGCGTATCGACGCAGATGGTTTCGATCTCGCCGCGGGCGATGCGCGCGACGACCGTTTTTAATCCCTCGCTATCCATCGCCTCATGGAGACAATTGAGCATCGTTTCGTTGACCAGCGGATGGTCGGGAATCGCCACCGGCCCGGAACGGTTGTCCTGGCACATGACCTGTTCGGGGAAAACCGCTGCTAGCAAATCCTCCGCGCGCATGCGCTGGATCGCCACCGCCACCTTCTTGCCGCCGTTGTGGCGCAACAGCGCGAGGGCCCGAGTGGCGTTCCAGCGCCACCGGTTGGTGAACATCGGCGAAGCCAGGCTCGCCTGGGTCAGCGCGTCGTCGACCGCGGCCTCCGGCAGCATCGAGAACACATCGCTGAGCGGAAACGAATGGCGCTCTACCAGCGAAATGCAAATGCCGTCGTCGGTCGCGGCGGCCTGTAGCTCGCGGTCAAAGCTCACGCAGAAGCGTTTTCTCAGCGCCATGCCCCAGGCGCGGTTGATGCGCGCGCCCCAGGGGGAGTGAATGATCAATTGCATGCCGCCGGCTTCGTCGAAAAAGCGCTCGGCGACGATCCGCTCCTGGGTCGGCACCGTTCCCAAAACGGCGCAGGTTTCCTTGACGTAACTAACAATTTGCTCTGCCGCCGTCTCGGCAATCCCCGCCTCGGCGACAAGCCACTGCTGTGCCGCTATTGGATCTTCCCTTCGCGCCGCCACATCCTCCCGCAGTTGCGCCACCGCGTGGGACAATTCCACCGTTCGTCCCGGCGCTTCGCCGATCCAAAAAGGGATCGTCGGCGGCAGTCCCTGGGCGTCCTCGACCCAGACCTTCCCCGAGCCGACGCGCCGGATGCGCCAGGAGCGATTGCCGAGCAAAAAGATATCGCCCGCCATACTCTCGATGGCGAAGTCTTCGTTGACGGTGCCGACTAAGGTCTCAGCGGGAAATTCGACCACGCTGTAGTCCGCGGTGTCGGGAATGGCGCCGCCATTTGTGATCGCCGTCAAGCGCGCGCCGCGGCGCGGTCGCAAGAGCCCATGCACGCGGTCGCGATGGATATGCGCGCTCCGCCGGCCGCGGCGCGACGATATGCCTTCAGAAAGCATCTCCAGAACTTGATCGAATTCGGCGCGGGACAGAGCGCGGTAAGGATTCGCGCGCCGCATCAGACGAAAAAGCCCTTCCTCGCGGATTCCCCCCGCCTCCGCTTCGCTCTTTTTGCGTGACGAGGCGGCGCTCGCCACGGTCGCAACCATTTGCTGGGCGAGAATGTCGAGCGGCTTTTCCGGGATCGTCAATCGGTCGAGCCCTCCGGCGCGTACCGCGCGCATGGCCGCGACGCACTCCATCAAGTCATCGCGCGTCAATGGATAAAAGATCCCTTTGGGCGTGGCGCCGAGCCAATGGCCCGAGCGCCCCACTCGCTGGAGCAATACACCGAGCGAACGCGCCGAACCGATCTGGCAAACCACATCGACGTGGCCGATGTCGATGCCCAATTCCAACGACGCCGTGGCAACGACCACCGGCAGCGCGCCGGACTTGAGTTTCTCTTCGACGCCGAGGCGGGTCTTGCGCGACAAACTGCCGTGATGGGCGCCGACCTTGTCTTCGCCCAGCCGCTCGCTCAACTGGTGCGCCACCCGCTCGACTAGACGGCGGGTGTTGACGAACACCAGCGTCGTCCGATGGGCTTTCACCTGCGCGACAATCTTGTCGAAAACCCCCGCCCAGATTTCGTGGCGCACGATGGGGCCGAGCTCCTGGCCGGGAAGCTCGATCAAAAGCTCCAGATCGCGCTTGTGGCCGGTGTCGACGATGACACATTCGGGCTTCCCATCGACCGTGACCCGCTCGCTCCCAACCAGCAGCCGGGCCACCTGTTCGATGGGCTTTTGCGTCGCGCTGAGACCGATGCGCTGGAGCGGAGATTCGGCGAGGGCGTCGAGCCGTTCCAGGGACAACGCCAGGTGGGCGCCGCGCTTATCCGCCGCCACCGCATGAATCTCATCGACGATGACCGTCCGCGCGGTCTTAAGAAACTGCCGGCTCTTCTCGGCGGTGAGCAAGATATAGAGCGATTCAGGCGTCGTTATGAGAATGTGCGGCGGCCTGCGCACCATCGCCTGGCGCTCATGCGCCGGCGTGTCGCCGGAGCGCACCGCCACCCTAATTTCCGGCAGCAGCATGCCTTCGGACCAAGCCAGTTGAAAAATCTCGGCCAGCGGCGCCTGAAGGTTTTTCGCTATGTCGTTGCCGAGGGCTTTGAGCGGAGAGACATAAACGACGTCGGTGACATCTTCGATTTCGCCATTGGCAGCACGCTGGATCAGGCGGTCGATAGACCAGAGAAACGCCGCCAGAGTTTTGCCCGATCCGGTGGGCGCGGCGATGAGCGTCGATTTGCCAATGGCGATCGACGGCCAGCCGCCTTCCTGGGCCGGAGTCGGCTTTTCAAAGCGCTTAAAGAACCAGCGCCGGACGATCGGGTGAAAGGGTAACTGCAACGAGGTTTCTCCAACTCGGTGGAGAAACCAGCGTAGAAGGAATCCGCCGAAGGGTCAATAGAAGAAATAGGAAGTGAGCCTCTCTCGAAGCAAAACAAATCTGTCAGGGGTTAACGGCGACGTGATTATGCCGAAGGAAAGTGAGGAAGTATTCTGGTCGGAGTTGGTCCGGTTTCCGACCGGATCGTACACGTCGGCTTCTTAGGGACTCGAAGGCAGCGGGTTCAATGCCTCGACCAATCGCTTCAGGATGTCGTAAGTGTAATTCTCCGCGCCGTCTCCGTTCGTCTTAAAACGAAATAGTTCTCTGACCCCAGCTCTGTTAATGGAAAAATAAGACTCAAGAGACGCGAACCCAATTACGTGCATCTTTCCTATCTGTCAAGCCTGACACGGTTCCGTTGCTTCAATTGGGCCACGGAATTTTCTCGTGGAAACGAGATCCGGATCAGGAGTGGTGGGCGCAGCAGTCTTCTTGCTTCAATTGGGCCACGGAATTTTCTCCGTGGAAACTGAGGGGATCTCGGCTTACATGGCTGGTGTCATGTTGCTTCAATTGGGCCACGGAATTTTCTCCGTGGAAACATCAATGTCTGAGCGTCGATACGAGCGAAGTGCTGACGTAGCTTCAATTGGGCCACGGAATTTTCTCCGTGGAAACCACTGAAAAGCTAGTCAGGGAGGCGTTGAAAGCAGGCTGCGCTTCAATTGGGCCACGGAATTTTCTCCGTGGAAACTCGGTTGAAGACATGGGAAAAACAATCGGATTGCCTGCTTCAATTGGGCCACGGAATTTTCTCCGTGGAAACTATTTCGCCCTGTAGTCGTACCTCTTGCCCACGGCGATGCTTCAATTGGGCCACGGAATTTTCTCCGTGGAAACGTGGGGCGACAACCGACAAACGAGGGGGGGTAGACCCGCTTCAATTGGGCCACGGAATTTTCTCCGTGGAAACCCAGTCATTAGCTATTGTTTATGGTCAACCCATCCCAGCTTCAATTGGGCCACGGAATTTTCTCCGTGGAAACTTGTTCTCCTCCTGTTGGTTGCTCACGCCTCTACGAGCTTCAATTGGGCCACGGAATTTTCTCCGTGGAAACGGTTTTTCACGGTGTGGTGCTCTCCCCTCTCGGGTTTGCTTCAATTGGGCCACGGAATTTTCTCCGTGGAAACGGCCTGACCTTGATTAACACCCACGGACAGCCAATTCGCTTCAATTGGGCCACGGAATTTTCTCCGTGGAAACTCCTCAATGCCGAGCTATCCGGGCTTGGCACGCAGAGCTTCAATTGGGCCACGGAATTTTCTCCGTGGAAACGTCTTATTTCCGGCGCTGCGTATGATCCGGTTAATCAGCTTCAATTGGGCCACGGAATTTTCTCCGTGGAAACGGTCTGCGGTGGGATCTGTGATTGCTATCGAGGTCTCGCTTCAATTGGGCCACGGAATTTTCTCCGTGGAAACTCTACACTAAGTGGTGGCGCTGGCCGGCCATGTGGCGGCTTCAATTGGGCCACGGAATTTTCTCCGTGGAAACTCCATAACTGCATTTTTTGCTGTTCCGACAAATTACGCGCTTCAATTGGGCCACGGAATTTTCTCCGTGGAAACAGTCCGCATGGAATGTAACGTAAAAGCGCTGCTCTCCGCAAACTCTTTCGAGCGGCATCCGTAATGATCAGTAGGAATCATCTCCATCGCCTGTGGCCCCCGATCGCGAATTCGAAATTGCTTCACGTTACGCTGTCTTATGAGTCGCGAGCGCTGCCCGTAAATCCTTCATCACCGAACCGCTCGCGCCGCCCGGCAATTAGGCAATGACCGGAGCTCGCGTCACCACCTTCACCTGCTTGCCCAAGGTCTGGATATTCTTGACCGGAAACGGGTCCGTCGCACCAAGATCGATAATCAGCACCTTGTCCTCGTCACGGTTGATGATCTCTTCCAAAGCCGCCTGCATCTCGATGCGATCGATAGCCGTGAGATCACACTGAAACACCGAGAGTTGCAGATGCTCCCCGAAGCCTTGCATCGTCTTGAAGATCTTGCGCAGCCGCCGCGGCTCGCAGATATCGTACGTGACCAAGTAAAGCCGCCTCATCGGGTCAAGAAAGACGGATAGTCGCTGATCTCTCCCATAAGATAGCGTCCTAAAAGACGCGCCTGCACCTCAAGCACGCGGCGATAACTGATTCGGTAGCCGAAGACTGGGTGAATGACTTCCTGGCGCATCCGCCGCTCGTAGGCGCTGAGGAATTGAATTCTACCTCCTTGCGTCAAAGCCACTCCTCCCCACGCCGAAATGAAGTCCTCCGGCCGCACCTCGCCGTTATTGATAAGCGTGAGCACGACTGAATCCGCAAGCAAAGGGCGAAACTCTTCCATGAGATCGAGAGCCAGCGAAGGGCGGCCGTAACGCGGCTTGTGGAAAAATCCGAGATAGGGGTCGAAGCCCACGCTGAACAGAGTATTCGTAAAGTCTTTCGTGAGCAGGGCATACGCAAACGACAGCAAGGCATTCACTGGATCGCGCGGAGGTCGCCGATTCCTCAGAGCAAAGTCGAAGGCGCTGACGGGACCGTCCGCGGGCCGCAGCATCCCACTAAAATTAGCGAAATAACGAGCCGCCGCCGTGCCTTCGACGCCGAGGAGAGTCTCAACCTGCTCGGACCTGCTCGCCCTTCGCAAGTCGCCTTTGAACGCTTCGAAAATCTCATCGGGCAGCTCACGGTGATTACGGCGCAAGAACGTGCGGCTATTCAAAATCTTGGCTTGCACAAAACGGCGAGCCAGAGCCAGCGATTTGTCCCGATCTTCGGCGGCGGCGTACTGACGTCGTCTGAGCTCGACGTTCTTATGCGACATGCCGTGAGTGATTCCGTAGAACCAGCCGCCGTGTGAAAGATGAGAGATGGGAATGCCGCGAGAGCAAAGTTCCCGGATAACCGAGGAGGTAATCTGAACGCCACCGAAAACAGCGAGTTGGGAAACTTCTCTTAACCGAGCTTCGGCCAATTTTTCTTCACCCTCAAGGACTCGAAGTAGACCGCCATCCTTGACCACCCGCGCTCCCTGATGCTGCACATAGAGCGGCAGGGCATCGTCAGCGGCTGGGATGAGCGGCCTCGGAGGATTTGCGTCGGTCCCTGTTTGGTTCAGAAAGCGGACTTCATCCGGGAGACAGATCGAGACCAGGGAACAACGAGGGCATTTCGGGCTATCGTCCAGAGGAGGAGGCATCGCCTCGCTCGTCATGACCTGCCGCATCTCCTCCGCGAGATGTAAAGTCCGGTTTATCAACTCGTCGTCGAAAGGAACAACCACACGCTCGCGGGAACCTGCAAAGTAAATGACTCCGTCTTCGCACACATACCCATGTTCCCTCAAAAGCAATCCCTGAGCGCACACCTGCACCCGCTCCGGCTCCCACGCGCCCTGCGCGACGTGAGGCCGCTTGCTCCGCTTGTATTCGACCGGCGTGACATGATTGCCCTCGCCCTCGACGAGATCGATCTTCGCCGTTATTCCCAGCCGCTCCGATGTGAGGTGAACCGAACGAGCATGAAACTTCTCGAGTCGTTCTTCCGGTTGCGCCGATTGTTCCGGCTTTCGCCGCTTCGGCTCCTGATTCACCCGCCGATGCTGAAACTTCCCATCAACTGTATCCGCACTCTCCGCCCACTCCCCCTGCACCCACTCCAGATACGCAAGCCGCGGGCACTACGCGAACTCATTCAACATCCGCGCCGGCAGCGGTCCTGGCGTGGAGTCGGAGGCCGAATCCCCTGAAGTCACGTGCGCGGCATCGCTCACAATTTACCTCTTCTCTTCCGGCGTATCCGCCATGCGCCGCTTAATCATCTCCCAAATCGGCCGCAGCCCCAACCGTTCCGACCACTCGACAATATACCCCTCGTCTATTTCCTGAGCGCTGACCTTCAGGATTCCCGTGATATCCCTCAGATGCTTGTCCGATCCGCCCTCGCGGTAGTATTCCATTTTCTTGATGATCACGTCTTCAGCGGCGGCAAAGGTCGCTTCGTAGGATTCGGCAGGGCGGATCACTCGCGCCCGCGCAAACCGGCTGCGATCGAACGGCGTCTCCTTCCGAATGATTACATCCACTTTCAATCCGGACCCCGGATGAATGATATTGAACTGGCCCTGTCTGCGGATCGCCTCCTGAATCGCCTCTGCGCTGAGATAGAAGCCATCGGCGGGAAACGCCGCCACCAAGCTCGGGATATGCTCCTCTCGAATCCCGGCGACGACGTCAATATCATTGGTCAGCCGTGGTTCACCGTACGCCATGGACGCAACCGAGCCGGTGACGAGGTAGGGAACGCCGAGCCGCGTGAAGGTCTCCACCACCAATGCCAACAGTTCATACAGCTCCATGTGAGAGCCTCCTTACAACCTCCCGCGCGAGCCGTCGCGCATCCCACTCCGGATGTAACGACGCCAACTGCGCCCGCAATATCTTCTGTGCCGAGCGCCACAAGCCAAAGCCGATCGCGATGCGCTCGGCCGGGGTTTTTCGACGCAAGACCTCAGCCATCACGTCGTCCATCACCTCGATCCGTCGCCAATCCTGATCATAGCCCGTCATTCGCGCTCCTCCTCTGGCACAAACAGCCCCAGGCCGAAATGGCTGTACCAACCCCGCGCCCCGTAATTGTCCGTGTCCGCGTCGTCAGGCTTCGCGTGCCTCGCTAGGAAGTCGGCGAGGGCTGGGTTGTCCGGCGCGGCTATTACTTGCCTACTCCTTCCCGAGCCAGCAGGCGGCTGTAGAGCCTGAGGCGATCTTCGAGAACGCGCTTGGGTGGAAGTTGGGTGAGGTATTCGGACACCTGCATCTTGTGCGGGCCGTGACTGAGCAGCAGTTCGACGTGCTGGCGCTTTTTAGACGTGCAGAGGATGAGGCCCACCGGCTCGTTTTCGGCGCCCTGTCGCCACTGGTGCTGCTTGAGCCACGCGAGATACAAGTCCATCTGGCCCTTGTCGGCGGCGCTGAAGGGGCCAATCTTGAGGTCAATGGCCATGAGGCAGCTCAGGCGACGATGGAAAAAGAGCAGGTCGAGGTAGAAGTCTTCGTCGTCAATCCGCATGGGGTACTGGCGGCGGATGAAGCAGAAGTCGCTGCCTAGCTCGGTGAGGAACTGCTGGAGGTTGGCGATGATGGCGGCTTCGAGGTCTTTCTCGGAATACGCGCCTTTGAGGCCGAGGAAGTCAAGCAGGTACGGGTCTTTGAACGCATCTTCATAGCGGACGGTTTCGACTGGGCCGCGCTGCTTTTCGAGGCGCGCAAGGACGCGGGTGTCGCGGGACAGCGCCACGCGCTCGAACAGGGCCCGGTCGAGTTGGCGCTGGAGTTCGCGGGTCGCCCAACGCTGCGAGGCGGCTTGCTCGAAGTAGAACCGGCGCTTCATGCCCGTTTCCACGGTAAGCAGGATGCGGTAGTGCGTCCAGCCGAGATGGGAATGTTTGGAGACGTCGATGACGAGGCGGTCGCCGGATTCTCCAGGCACCGGCTGTGAAATCGCGCGGCCAGAGGATTTGGCCGGCGGCACCCGCCGAATTTCCTCGGCGGAAGATTTGCTAGGCGCTTCCGAGCGAAACCGGGGCATTGATGATTCTGCCAGCAGTGATGGCAGAATTTGCCGGCTCCCAAATTCTGTGAGCGGCGATGGCAGAATTTCGAACTCGCTGAAGAAGCGCCGCACATCCCAAAGACTGCGAGCCGAGTATCCATTCCCGTATTGCTTAGTCAGGCGTTGGGCCAGTGCCTCAATCAGCCGTTCGCCATACTCCGCCCGCTCGGCGTGTTGCTGGGTTTCCTCGGAGATGATGCGACCGACGTTCCAGTTGAGCCACACAAGCGTCAGGTTCGCCGTGGCGACGACGTGCTGGCGCGACGCCTCAATGAGCGCCCGAATCTGTGGCAAGACGCGGTTGATGCCGGCTATTCCCGGTGTCGTGGCGCTGCGTTTGGTGAGGACTGGTTTCATGCGCTAGGCCGTTTTGGCTTCGGGAGTCTACCCGTGCGTGTCATTCGCGTTCCTCCTCTGGCACAAGCAGCCAAACGGCTCCCCTGCCTCGCCAGACTGTTCCCGCTTTGGCCGCTTCGGCTCCTGATTCACTCGCCGGTGCTGAAACTTCCCGTCAACCGTATCCGCACTCTCCGCCCACTCCCCCTGCACCCACTCCAAATAAGCCAGCCCCGGACAATACGCGAACTCATTCAGCATCCGGGCGGGGAGGAGCCCGGGGAGGGACGAAACGTTTTCGGAAACTTGAGCTTCCATAAGATTGTTTATTCCGGCTTTGACGACTATGTGCCATCCGTTCGCGCAAAAATTCCCAAACCACAGTGCCGGCCAGCGCCGATTGCGAGCGGACCTGGTACTTCAACCTCGTCGTTGAAGCGCAGTTTTAGATGGATGGCGGTCTGGGTGAGCAGATGGTCCGGCCGGATATACCCGGTCGGTCGCTTGGCGCGGTCATACTTATGTGAGGAGAGCGAATGGGGAAATTGGGAGAATGCGCCCCACTCGAACTCGCACCGCTGTTCGATGCCGGACTGCGCAAGCGCCTTTTCGATGAGCTTGCGGCCCTTGGCGGGCTTGCGATCGTCGTGGCCGGGGAGAATGACCGGTGTGACACTGGCCCAACTATTCGAGGGCTCAGTGTAGCAGCGAGTGACCTTGTCGCCTCGCACACGCACTAGCGTCGGCGGGTGATCGAGCTTGGTTTCAGGCGTGGGCTTCAGCTGCTGCCCGTCAAGGCGCATCGCCAGGTGCCGCAGGAACCGGTCATCGCCAAGCGGACCTGCAATCATCACGCGACGCACATTCTGATCGGCATGCTGTTGCCCAATCGAAGGCAACGGCAGGTAGGAAAACTGGCGATGCTCCACCACACTCGCCTTGGCATGGCCAGCGACACACGTTTCGACCCAATCATCGTCCACACCTTCGGGTGGCGATTTTCTCATCACTTCGATCGCCAGATGCCGAACCATCCCGGTGATGTGGATCAGCATGTTCTGCGGATAGGCGAAGAAGTCTCCGTCGTCTCGCCGCAGCTCGAAGACGACATGGGGGCGGGCAAGCAGTCTCTCCTTGGACTCGTAGAAGACACGGTCGAAGATCTTCGGCTTCTCGACGGTGTTGAGCGGCTTGCCGTGTTCGATGCGGGCAAGTGCAGACTGATGGGCGCGCTTCAGATCACTCAGCGAATCAACCTCGATTTCGTTGTCGGTAATCGGCACGCGCAGCAGGCCATCATCGCGCATAATACTCTTCCGGGGGCACCAACGAACGCCGGGGAGCTTGGCGATCTCGTCGCCGCGGATCAATTGACCGTCTGCGTACGCCATGTCGATACCCCAGCCCAGGCAAGTGAGATGTCGCGCTGCCCTGCAAACACCCTCGGCTTTTTGAACCTGATCCTGACTGATCCCCCAAAGATAATGAATATCAGGCGGGTCGAGCATGAGTGTGGGGCGGGAAGTCTTACCCGTCAGTCGGCTTTGTCGGTCGGGCTTCTTGTCGCCATCGTTGTTTGGAACGAAGCGCGTGACGATCTGTCCGGGGCGAGCACGTGGGGCGATGATCATTGGAGGGTTCAGCGTCTGCAACCAACCCAACACGTCGCCCTGCTCACCTTGCAACTCGCCACACCGCGCCATTCCAGCAACGAGCGCCTGAAACAGTCGATATGGCGACGGAGGCCACTCCGGCGGGCCTTCGCGATCCAGCAGGCCGTGATAGCGGTCGTCCAGCCAGTGAACGGTGATGAGGAGGTAGGTCATTGACTGGCCTAAGAACCAGTGTCCGAACCAACCGCAGTAACAGAATCTACCTTTTGTGCGTTCTTAAACTCTTTGAGCCTCGTCTCGATCTCCTTCAGCGCTGCGTGCGAGTCATCGTGATCCTGCGATAACTTCTGTAATTCTGCTGCAAGGGACTGCGCGGCGTGCGGTAGCGATGCATTTTCCGACATGGCCTTGAGCGCACCGGAGAGTTCACTCAGCGCTTCGATGTTCTTGACTGAGGGCTTATTTTTGCCAGGCTTCTTACCAAGTGCCTTCTTTGCTGCCTGCAACTTATCGTTGACCGCCTTGAACGGATCCTTTCCTTGTTCATCGTAAAGTTTAAGCGTTGCCACCGTGATCGGCCCGAGTTGTGAAATTTTGTCTCTTTCTCCTTTCGTTCTGCTCAGGAAGTCTTCGGCAACCGCCGTCTCAAACACTGCGTCTCTATAGTCTTTTTTGTCGAAATCGATACCGGCGACTCTAAAGAATGTCCGGGCGGATTCCTCCGCGAACTGTTCAATCTGTTCCACGTCAAGAGAAATAGTCTGACTATCCCTGCTCCGGTAAACGAGTTTGCTGGTTTGAGGGTCTTCGAGATTGAACCGGAGATTGCAGCCCTCTCGGAAATTGAGATCCGGCTCCGCGGCAGCCGATAGCAACGATAAGGCTAGAATATATTCTTGCAATGCCTGGGTTTGCTGATCACTTCTTCCACGAAGCTCTCGCACAGCCGCTAGATTCACGTTCACGGTACGGACCAACTTGCTGACCCCTTTGGTCAGCATTACGCCACCGGCCGTTTGTGTACTGAGCGCGTGCTTCATCCCTTGCTCAGAAAGGTTACTGTCATCGTCGATGTCTTCTGCAATGCCGCCTGCCCTGACATAGTCCACGGCAGGCGTGTATTGTGCCGACCTAGTTCGCTCCAGAACATTCGTCGCGCGGATATAAGCCTTCAGCACCCGCTGCCTCTTTTCATGGGTGGAACGTGAATCCCACACGCCGAAGACCAAGGATGTGGGGGCATATTTCGCCAATTCGAAGTAGTTGCGAGATTTCGCAGCAACAAATGCCTCGTGGAACTTGTCCGCTAGAGAAGACATTCTTACAACCGCGTCGGCCGCACGATGGCCGACATCGAGAAGGTTGACGGTCTCGTTGCCGACCTTGATCTCGATCTGCGGAACGAGCGTGCCGTTTTTGATCGTCTTGAACTTCGGCTCAATCCGATTGTTCTGTGATTGAGGGCTGTCGATTTCACACGCGTTTGTCCCGTCAGGAAAGCGGTCGATATTGTATCCGGCCTTTTGGTCTTCTTTCCTTTCGCTCTTGTCCGCCCTTGAGTCAGGTGGAAGCTCCACCGAGACACGGTAATCCCCGTCGCGCATCGTGTGCACGCGACTTTTATATGTCGTCAACGGATACGTTGCCGGAGAGATTACAGGATCTTCCTCATCCACGGGTGTGAGATTCTGCTTTATGATGAGGGCAACGGCACCCTCATCGGCCAGCCATGTACTAAATTCGTTTGTTGTCATGATTAAAGCCTCCTTCTTTCGGTTTTGCATGACCTAATGCGGCGTACTGACCACGGGTAAGAACGGGCAGTTCATAGCGCGCTCCATGTCCGAAAACTGCAAGAGATGCCATTGTTGAAGCTACGATCGCGTCCGCTGGAACACTCCAAGTACAATAGGAGATTCTGCTACGGTCTTCCGATACCCAGGGGCGAAAGCGCTGAATGCCGATCGCCGCGAGTAATTCAGCCGCGGGCGAGCTGTTTACAGGCATTCCCTGGTCATTTGGCGAGAACCCTAGGTCCAAGGTGTTCCAACCTGCAGCGGAATCGAACCCAAAACGTCCGGTGAGGGGCCTTGGCAGTGTGAAAAGGCTTAGAAGCTCGTCGTCTGATTTCTCGTCAAGGATTGTCTTTAATGCGTCACGAAGCGGCAACCAAATCCGAAGGGGCGTCTGATGTCCGGACCAGCAGTTCCACGGTGGATTTGACACGGCCTGCACATTGCCCTTGATGCTTGCTACACGCATCCAGAAGTCTATCAACAAAAGCTGCGGAGTAGCGCCATCGAGTACGAGTTCGAGTGGTGCAATGATCGGTTTGACAGGAATGTGCCCACAGACTTGATCCAGTTGGCGCGGGGTACAGCGAGTCAACCTAGTCAGTAGATCGCGAAGAGTGCCATCTGTACGCAGGTGGAAGACCGAGGTTCCGAACCACCCCTCTGCGCCAGCCCAGAGACGGTCGGCTAGTTCCAATAGTCCACAGCAGGCGAAGAATTGCCCAGGGTTCGAGACATCGACGTTAATCCGTATAGGTTCCGGGTTTTTCATGGGTGATCCTCCGCCTTGGCTGATGCATCCACGGTCTTACCCAGAGTGGCGCTGGCGGCGTAGTCGGCGGCGCGTACCAGCGATTCGAGGTACGCCAAGCCCCATCGGCCATACTTGCGTTGGAGGCGCGCGAAACGGCGTGGAGTTTCGATGGCGAGCGTGGCGGCATCCCGGTCGTTGACTGTTGGGTCGAAGGCTTCGTTGAGAGGCGGATCCCTGTTCAGATCAACCGGAAAGTGCGGCCTCGCACGACCGTGGTGTGCGGCAACCAAGTGAAGCACGAGGTCTTTCATGTCTTCCGACAGCTCGGCAAACTCCACAGGCGGCTGAGAGCCATTGCGCGCATGCTGTAGATCGAGAACTGACCCGAACTCGTGCCGATAATCTTTGAGGAACTCACGCGGACGCAACGAGGGCCTGCCGTCGCGCAGTCCCGACTTGGCGTACACCTCGTTAGGATCGTCGTTGCCGATACTGTGTTGCCAAGGTACGCGCTTTTTGCCAAGGTCATGAAACGACGCGGCGAGGACGATGGCGTTAGCGACGGCCTTAGCGACGTCGTTTGACAGGCGCAGTCCTCTGACTATTCTGAAGGCAAAATCTTTCACTTCGTCGAGGTGGGGTTGGAGAAGGCACGCTCTCCGGCTGCGCTCGTTGGCTGCTTCCGGCTTCCTCACAAACCATCGCCACACTTTTTCTGCCTCGGCGTTTTCGTCCTCAAGAGTTTCAAATTTGATCTCGCGCACAAGCATCATGTTCGGGGACTCATCGTCACCCTTCCAAATGCGTTTCCGTAGTGGCCCTTTGTCGTCCTCCCACATGTCGGCTACATCATAAAGATCCCGGTGCTCTGGCACGTAGTCGGACTCATCAAATAGACCAGCCGAAGATCCATCACCGATTTTCAAACCACCGGCTTCCGGTGGCAGAATTACAGTCCGGCTGGCCAATGGAAAATCGGCCACCTTGGAAAGCATAGTCGCTATGACACTTCCGTCAGACTCCTGAATCCAGACAGGAAGCTCACCGTTCTTTTCGGCGAGTTTCAAGAGTTTGTCTCGAATACCGCTGTGCTTGCGAAAGGTGCTATCACGAAGAAGCTCGTGAGGTTTGAGGGGATAATCTTCAAGAAGCTCGGCTGCGAACTCTTGAAACTCTTTGCGATCTTCTTCATCCGTAAACTCCCGGCGAAGTTCCCAGACCTCCTCGCGCCAAGCGACCTGAGTCTCCGGCGGTTGCCACTCACTGATGCCATGCAGGTATGGCTCGACAGGTGGCCGGCCGGGAAGTTTCCCGCGGATAGTGGTTAGCGCCCACGCGTCAAAGAGGATATCGGTGGCGGGCAAAATAGCGGGTTGAGGTGTGAACGCCTCCTCGATTTTATAAGGCAGATCGTTCCGGCCACGCAGACCACCTAGCGCGTTTGGACTCACGTCCCAGCGGCGCACGTTCGTCTCATCGTCTTGTTCCGGCAATTGAGGAAGTCGCTGGAGCATCGCCAATGTCTTTTGACGAGCAGGAGAGAGCTTGTCTTTCTCGTCGAACGTTCTCGGATAAACCACGTCAACCTTCGCATCTCCGCAGCCGTATCGATTCACACGGCCCAATCGTTGCGCCATTCTTTCAAACGGGCTGAGGTCACAAACCATATGCTCAGCGGAGATGTCGATTCCGACTTCCCCAGCACTGGTGCAAACGAGGTAAACAGTCTCACCTGCCCCGGCCCCCTTGAGGAACCGCTTGAAGACGGCTTGCTGGACCAACTGGTCTCGCTCCCGGCCGCGCATTGTACCGGTTAGCAATACAATCGGTCGTTTCGTTTTTTTCAGTTCCCTCTCTACTGTCTCGATATCTTCGAGTGTCTGCACAAAAATCAATACGGTGCTTTGTTTGTCCTTGTAATCTGCGGCCAACGCGGCGATCTTTTTGGCCACGGACCCCTTCTCGGGCTCCACTGGGTGGAAATTGACTCCTTTTTTGGCCTTCAACCGCCGCCAGACATCGTGAATCGGTTTGGTCGAGGGATTAGGAATGACATCCGGTGGATTCTTCTCATCATCAGTCAGTTCGAACGATTTCTCCTTCTGACCCTCCGTTCCGTTCCCTCGCGATGTCGCGGATAGTGCCATTACGCAGAGATTGGGCCAAGGCATTTGATTCGAGCGTTCGCGTTCCCTTTCTTGCTCCTTCTCAATCGCAACGACCAATGTCTGAAATGCCGGTTCCAAGTGCGCCTCATCATGCACGAGCAGCACATCTTGTCCAAGAAACCCGGCGTGAAGCGGCTTTGTCTTGAACCCGATCCCGTAGCCGCTGAACAGCAGTCGGCTTCCGATCATGTCCACGGTTCCGCAAATTACGGCCGGCAGTGATGGATCGGCCGACCACTCATGGTTGTCGGCAAACTGTCCGCGCAAGGTGCTGATCGAGAGTTGCCGAACGTGCTCCGGCCGGTTTTCCAGCTTCAGCAGGTTCTCGCGGAGTTTCTCCACTTCGTCGGTCGTCTGATCCACCACGGTCCGCCGGTTGACGACATAGACTAAGCGGCGCGGCATCTTCTCGGGCTGGTTCATCAAGGCGATGAGCCATATCGCGATGACCGATGTCTTCCCTAAGCCCGTCGGCAGGTTGCACGATCCCGGAAACTTGCTCTTAACGAACCAGTTCTCAAAAAGCTCGATCTGCCATGGAAACGGATCGTAGTTCGTCAGCAGTTTAAACTGAGTTTTGAATATCTCGTCAGCCATCTCGCATTCCATTCACAACCGAACGCCGTTGACAGGGAAATGGGTCCTTTCCCGTGGCGCGCTTAAACCATTCATCAAAGCTCGACATCGGACATTTGTCTCCTCATTACGGTTGCCACCCTAACATTTAGGAATGACGTAATAGGTCACGGCCTTAAATATTTTTTGACATCCCAGGTCACGACTCCCCGTCTTTCTAAGGTTCAAGGGGTTGGCCGCTAACGGCGTTTTCTTTTTGCCCTGGCGCCTTTAGCACGATACGGCGCCGGCGGTTCTTTGGCGCTCGAACTCCTTGCAGATTCCGTAGGCTTGCCGGCTGGTGCTGTACGCAGCGCGTAAGCAATGTCCTGCATTTCCTCAATGGCAAGCAGGATGTTTTCCAACGGCAACTGCGCCCAGCGGCGCAGTTGTTCACGGCGCGAGCCTTCAAAAGTGGTCACGGCCCAATCGAAGTCGGGTTTCTCCGATTCATTTTTCGGCATCGTCTTCCAACCTCATACGCAAATGTTCGATATCTATTTTATCTTGCTCTCTGCCCGCGGCTTCCTTCATTTTGATCAGCGTGGGGATACTGACAAACCGAACCTCTATGGACCCATACAGGGGCTTGACCAGCGCCTTGGCATATTCTTCATCAAACGGAAAGGGCTCATAGGCAAATACGTCAATAGATGTCTCACGGTGGCGGTCGCTCCAGAGTTGCAACACCTGCATGCCTTTGTCACGTATCCAGCCCTCCCGCGTGGCTCGATCGGCAAATTGCTCCGCCGTGACCGGCGCCAGCGGTTTATAGCCAAGCACCCCGAGAGCGGTAAATGCCCGTTTGATATTGTCCGGCGCCAACTGGATGACAACGTCGGCGTCCTTGGTAAAGCGGAGATAGCCATGAGCGTTCACCGCAAGGCCACCGGCAACCAGATAGCGTACGCCGGCCTCGTTGAGCGCGCGGACGATCGCTTCGAAGCTGGCCAGTGTCACGGCGCCTCCTCCTCTACGGCCGGGGATTCGAAGCTCCGTTTATCCGCCTCTCGACTGGCCCGCATGTCCGCTGCGCGAAGGATCCCATCGAGGTACGCCAGACGAAAGGGTCCAAGGGCGTCACGCAGTCCGATCATCCGCTCGGCCCATGACGGCCGGCCTGCAAAGGGAGGCTGCTCGCACAGGCCCAGCTCCATCGGTTCCAGTGAGAGCCTGGCGGCAGGCGCGGTTACGCCCCCGCCTAGTTCGGTTGCCGGAAGCTCATCGTCGTCCCAGATTCCTCGCGCAAACCGCCGCTGATAGGGGAACGGATCATTTCCCGTGGCGCGCTGGAACCATTCGTCAAAGCTCATGCCGCCGCTCCTGCTCTGACGCCGGGGTCTGCGACACGGAAGCGAAGCTCTTTTTGGTTTACACACACGAGAAACCCTTTGACCGGATCGCTCGTCAGCAACTTCAGCAAGCCCGCCCGTTGTCGCGCCGGCAGCTTCTTTAGCTTGACAAGGGGAATATCCGGCTGCTCCAGCAATTTGGTGTAGGAGAGAAACATGAGCCGGAGGATCCGAGTACCCTGGGCATTGGTCCAGACCGTAATATTGTCATGGAGCTCGATTCCCTGCCTCGGTTTCTCGCCCGTCAAGCGGAAATCGACATCCAGAATGTCTCCTTCAGCATCATAAAAAAGACGTAGCGATCCCATTTCTACCTCCTTGAAACTTGGTACGCCGTAAGAATGAAATTATTCGGCAACTCTTCTTCAAGCTCTTCGCGCCAAGCAAACTTTACAACCACGACCAGATGGGTGAATCCCTCCGGCAAGTCGCGGAACCGTTTACTATACTTGTATTTCGTCGGATCGAAAGGGTCCTGACGGCGTTGTCCTGCGCGCACCGTCATTAGAACCTGCGGTCGATAGTTCATCATCTCGTCGTGCGTTTCGAGAATGTGCGCCCACCGTTCGTCCGTAAGATAAATCTCATTGCCCCACCTGTCGTTCACGATCTCTCGAGCCATTCGAATCCGCCTTTACGCAGTCCCTTCTGCCCCACTCCTCGGTCGTACAGCACTGCCATCGCCGTCTTTCCCAAGCCGATTGGCATATCAACTGACTGTGGAATCTCCCCTTCCTTTGCAAAACGTCGTTGATAAGGCAAGGGATCGTTTCCCGTGGCGCGCTTGAACCATTCATCAAAGCTCGGCATCGGACATTACCTGGTCAGTTCAAAGTTCAAGAGTTCAAGGTTCAACGTGATCCAGCGATTATTCGTTTTAATCGTTCAAACCGTTCAATCACTCTGTTCCGTTCAAGCCGTTCAAAGCCTGGCGGCGGTTCGAGGTTTAAGCTTCAATGTGACCACGGGGCAAGCGGCGTTTTTAATCGGACGCCTTCCGACCCTTCTCTTCATACAGCCGCAGCCACTCCTGCATCGGCACAAACCTTTCCCCTTTCGCCTTCTCATCCCAAATAATCCAGCCGCCGCATTTTTCCGAGAGATACTTTAGCTGCTCGATTTCTTCGGGGCTGCAAATGCCACCTCGCCTGCCGGTGACCGCATCCCACAAGATGTACTCAAGGTTGTGGTACCAGCCGGCACACCAACACTCCTCCGAAATGACAGACATTAACTTTTCAAGCAGGCCGGCAGTGACGCTTTGTTCATCCATTGGAACGCCATCGGCTCCTGGAAAATGCCGTCAGGCTACGGGGAAAGCGCGTCGAGAGCGATCTCAACATCTTTCTTTTGGACTACCTTCGAGGCGTCGAGAATTTCAATTTCCAAGGGCTGCCCCTTGGCCGTCAGGTGCACAATAATTCCCTCGGCAATGTCTCGGGAATCAGCGGGCTTACCCTCTCTTAGTTGAATCACCAGAACATCTGCGTCACGGGAGTATTTTATCTTCATAAAGCCCTCCGCCTCTGAAGTAGCGTCGTGCTAAGGGATAATACACTGTAATTGCAACGGGGATCTTGCCATCGTACTCATAGATCACTCTCACCAGATGTCTTGATACACGGCGATGAGCAATATAGCGACTTCGATGGCCTCTTAAAACCTCTTCCGGTGCGAGCAACGTCCGAATGACTTGCCTGTCGCTCAGCTTCCACCTTTGCGCTCTTTCGAGGGCATGAAAGGTGAGAAGAACTGCGAGCACCTTGCCATCGACCCTAGCGTGATAAACTTTGCCCCGTACATGTGGCTCTGTGTCAGTAATTTGAAGCTTCAAGTTCACGCCTCAGTCTTGCACTGTTTCCGGTGACTGTCCCTGGTCGCACGCGAAGCGGACTTGAAACCGGTACGGCTTCCGTTCCGTGGCGCGCTTGAACCATTCATTAAAGCTCGGCATTGGATATTCGTCTCCTCATTTAAGAGGGAAGCCCGTTGCAAGCGTTCCAGCCGTTCCAATCGTTCAAACCGTTCAATCCCCCGGATCGAGTCCGGGGTCCGTGTAAATCGTTCGGCATTTCTACGTCCCCTGTTCAGTGGCTCAGCCAACCGCTTGTCGAATTCGTTCTCCGGTTTTTGTACTCTCTGGGCGATAACCTTACAACACGAAAATGACATCCAAGGTCACGCCGTTAAAGATTTTTTGACATCCGAGGTCACGACAGCTTTCGCCGGTTCAAGGTTCAATGTTCAAGAGTTCAAGGTTTAAGACAGGACACCCCCCGGTTTAATCGTTCCAGCGGTTCCAATCGTTCAACCGTTTCCCTTCGACTTCGCTGCGCTCAGGACAGGCGCTCGGTTCAAGGACTTTAGCCGCTGTCATCGTCCGACGGCGAGTTTTGCTTCTTCCAGAGGAATTTCCACGGTTTTCCGGTCGTGTTTCAAAAAGTTGAAAATGGCAAACCCAATAACCTTCCCCTTTGCGTCGACACGTTCGAAAATGTCAGGGCCTATGGATCGAAAATAGCCCTTACGCTTGACGAAGGTCACCTCGAGAAAATCGCCTTCTTCGTCGAACCACACTTTCAACCGCGCTATTCTTTTGCCCATACTTGTTCCCCTCCCTTAACTTCGCCCGTAAAAAAGGCGGTGATCACGAACGCGTCGTGTTCCAGAATCTTAACTGCTACCATCAAATGCTTTGACCCGACCGGGCCGCGCGCATAGTGCCGGTAGTATACACGCACTGAAGAATCCTTGTGGCTGGTAAAAACAACGTCCGACTTTTGTAAAACTTCCCGGATTCGGCGCTCTTGGCCAACCATCTCCGGATGTTCGTGGATATGACTCAGCCGCTCATCCGTCAGACGAACCGTCCTATCCGCGTAATCGATTATGCGTCGCGTTCGCTTAGCCATGGAACCAATCTAAATACGCCGCCGATAAAAATGATCGCCTTCACGCCGATCCCCCGTACGCGTTGGCCGCATTGAGGATCGCTTCAGCGGGTATGTCGAGGTATCTCACGACTTCGCGCGTGGCGTGGCTGAGGTGTTTCACGAGGCGCTCATCTGCCGCCATAGAGATAGTCACCCTTGTTTTCGGACAAATCCACCGGACCTGCGCCGATGTCGGCAATCTCTAACGCCCACGCAATCTCGGCCTTGCTGCGCTTGGCGGAATTCTTGATTCGTCTCTTCAGGGCGGCCATGCTGGAGGCAAAGCCGGTAGCCTTTCGTCGCTCCGACCGGCCTCCATAATCCTTTGGCTTGGCCTCATTCACCAGCGACCGCCCGGCGGCTGGCTCCTCGCTGATGTTGGGATATCTCTTGCTGCTCATGGCTCGCCTCCGCGTCACCGTTATTCGATTCCGTACTGAGCCAATCTTAGGCTCTTTCAACGATACGCGCCAACGATCCTCTTGGCTTCGTCCTTGACCTTATTGGCTAAGCTCTCAGGCGAAAGGATCCTGACCTGGCCGCCAAAGCTCAAGATCCACCCGACAAGCTCTTCATTGTCCGCGACCTTGAGCGCCAGTCGTAATTTTCCGTCCTTCAACAAGGTCGTCTCCTGACTCGGATGCCAGCTTTTATCTTTAACCCAGGCGGCGGCTTTCTTGGAGAACAGCAGGTCGACTTCGATGCGTCTGCCGCGCATGACGTTGAGCGCGTCCTGGACGTATTCTTGAACGTTAAACCCGAGGGGCATCTGGTAGGGATGATCAGTGAGCGCGATCGTGCGGATGCGCTCGACGGCGAACAGCCGAACGTCCTTTCGGAGGTGGCAATAGGCTATCAGGTAGAGCCCTCCGCCCGCGAACCAAAGATGATAGGGATCGACCTCGCGCCGCGACGTTTGGTCGCGGGAAGCGGAGAAGTAGCGCATCTGGACGGTTCGTCTCTTGTCGATGGCCTGGGATATGGTGTCGATTGTGTTCTTATGCTGCCGGTAACTCTTGTGCGGGCCGAGGCCGACGGAAAATATTTGCTCCATCCCGCGGACATACTCATGGCCCTGGGGCGGTAGGGCTGCCGAAGCTTTGCTCAGCGCGGAGTTGAGAGACTCGGCGATCTCCGTGCCTTCGAGCGGTTTCAGTAGATTGCGGCTGAGTAGCAGAGCCATCAGTTCCGTAGCGGAAAATCCAAGCGCTGGAATCGCACGAAAGCCTTCCATAAGCCGCCAGCGGGTTTGACCGTTAACCCAGTCGGTCACCAGAGGAAAACCGCTCGCCTCCAGCGCTTCGAGATCGCGCCGCAGCGTACGTGGGTTTTTGGGATAATCGTCCGGAACGTTATCGACAAGCTGCTGCAACGTCAGGCCGGTGGAGCCTTCCAACCGCCGCAATAGGTGCCACTGGCGAGTGATCTGATCGTTTCGGGGCATAGGCGGGTCTTGTAGCCTCCCAGCCTAGAAAAAGAATCCTCGCGTAGCAAGATATTTCTTTGCCACGACAGAGAGAATTGCGCGGGGTTGGGATGCTGGGCTTGGGAGGGTTGACGAGGCTCGCTCGCCAAAAGGAGAGGCACCCGCCGCGGATTCGATTGGCAGGCGGAACGCCGACGTCGCCGTTGCTACTTGGCCGGTTTCGATTCCAGTTTTTCGGCGGGCTTGGCGCCGGGTGGCGGGACGCCGATGCCGCGTTTTTGCAGCTCGTCGACGACCATTTTTGCCCCAGCGTGCCCTTGATTGGCCAGTTCGACGGTTTTCGTCATGAGCCCCTGGAACTGAAGCCGGATCTTCTCCGATTCCTGGATCGCGGTTTCCTGGCTGGCTTTGACCGCGCTCAAATTGCTGCGCTCGCGCCAAAGCTGCACCGACTGGAAGCCGAACCACAGGAGCAGGGCTACCAGAGTAATGATGATCGCCACCTTGGAGTCGGTTTTCTCGACCGGCCGGTTTTCCTCGCTGGTTTCGAGGTCAGGCGTAGCTTGTTCTTCGTTTTCCACAGTTCCTCACTTTGATCGGGGCGCGGTTCCGCCCCCAACGTCGAGATCGATCCCGTTCGCCATCAACAGCTTTTTGAGCTGCTCGTCGTTGGATTTCAATGCCATGTTCGCCAGCGCCCCGACCACCTGGCGGCTCAAGTTATCTAGCTGGATCGCCTGGGAGATGAATTGCTGGCGGTCGCCGACCTCGGTCTGCACCGAATGGTTGCCCATCATCAATAGAATATTGACGAGGACCAACAGCAACACCAGGCAGGATAAAACAATGGGTAAAATCCGTCCCTTGAGCATGGTATAACCCCGCTTTCCACCTTTCTGATTTTTCGCGTTCGGGGTTCCCGGCCGGCGCAGCCTCGAATCGCGGACGGAAGCCTGACTAACGAATCAAACTGCCGAGTCGCTCCCAGCGCACCCACCGATCGCTGCCATCCCACGACCAGTAGATCAAGAACGCCTTGCCGCGCACGTCTTCCAAGCTGACAAAGCCCCAGAAGCGGCTGTCGTAACTGCGGTCGCGATTATCGCCCATCACGAATACATGACTTGCCGGCACCACGCGCGGCCCATAGCCGTCACGGCTCGGCAACCCCGGCGCCTGTGGATCGTCGCCTTCGAAATGCGCGTGAGGATCGTCGACCTGTTTGCCGTTGATGTAAACCTTCTTGCCTCGCACCTCCACGCTGTCGCCGGCCACGCCGACGACGCGCTTGATGAAGTCCTTGGAACGGTCCTCCGGAAAAATAAAGACGATCACGTCGCCCCGCTGAACGTTCTGGAAGGTTGCCAGATAGTGCTCCCAAAACGGGATGCGCACGCCGTAGGATAGCTTGTTGACCAGGATGTGATCGCCAATTTGTAAAGTCGGAATCATGGAGCCGGACGGAATCTTGAACGCCTGCACAATGAAGGTGCGAATGAACAGCGCCAGGAGAAGCGCCATGCCGATCGCTTCCGCGTATTCGCGAAAGGTCGATTTACTCTTGGTTTTCTGCTCCAATTCCAACGCGGCTCTTTCTTTTGCCTCACCAAGTTTATTCCAAGACATAAATCACTTCCCCATCAAACCTTCAAGGCCGCCAGAAAGGCTTCCTGGGGAATTTCCACTTTGCCGACTTGTTTCATGCGTTTTTTTCCTTCCTTTTGCCGCTCGAGCAGTTTGCGTTTGCGGGTGATATCCCCGCCGTAACATTTCGCCGTGACATTTTTGCGCAGCGGCTTGACCGATTCCCGGGAGATCACCCGGCTGCCGATGGCAGCCTGAATCACCACCTCGAAGAGCTGGCGGGGAATGAGTTCGCGCATTTTTTGCACCAGATCGCGCCCCCGATAATAGGACTTGTCCCGGTGCACGATCATCGACATAGCATCCACTATATCGCCATTGATGCGGACGTCCAACTTCACCAGGTCCGCAGGCCGGTAGCCAGCCAGCTCGTAATCCATCGACGCGTAACCGCGGCTGACCGATTTCAGCCGGTCATAGAAATCCACGACTATTTCGTTGAGCGGCAGCTCGTACATGAGCATCACCCGTTTCGGACCCAGGTAGCGGATTTCTTTCTGCGCGCCGCGCTTTTCCTCGCAGAGCGCCATGATACCTCCTAAAAACTCCTGCGGCAGATGGATCGCCGCCTGAATCACCGGCTCTTCGAGCCGCTCGATATCCCCCTCGGAAGGAAACTTTATCGGGTTGTCGATCATGAGAACCTCGCCCCGGACGGTGGTAATTCGATACACCACCGTCGCCGCGGTAGTGATAAGGGTCAAGGCGAACTCCCGTTCCAGCCGCTCGCGCACGATGTCCAAGTGGAGCAATCCCAAAAACCCGCAGCGAAAACCGAAACCCAGAGCCAGCGAGGTCTCCGGTTCATAGGTGAAGGACGAATCGTTGAGCCGGAGTTTCTCCAATGCATCGCGCAAAGCTTGATACCGTCCGGAATCGGCGGGATAGAGCCCACTGAAGACCATCGGTTTGAGCGGCTTGAATCCCGGCAGAGGGGCGGCGGCGGGACGCTCGTCGGTCGTTATCGTGTCGCCGATGCGCGTTTCCGCGACTTCTTTGATCCCCGCCATCAGGAAACCGACTTCGCCGGCCTTCAATTCGGCGACTTCCACCGGCCCGGGCGAATTAACGCCGAGGCGGGTGACTTCGAAGGAGCGGCCGCTGAACATCATGCGAATGCGCGTGCCTTTGCGCACCGCGCCGTCAAAGACGCGCATCATCACCACCGCGCCGTGATAGGGATCAAACCAACTGTCGATAATCAAGGCGCGCAGAGGGTCGGCAGGATCGCCTTTGGGCGGCGGGAAATGGCGCACGATGCCTTCGAGAATTTCCTCTGTGCCGACGCCTTCCTTGGCGCTGGCTAGAATCGCATTGGAAGCGTCCAGGCCGATGACGTCTTCGATCTCCTGTTTGACCCGCTGCGGTTCCGCGCTGGGAAGATCGATTTTATTGATCACCGGGAGAACTTCCAGGTTGTGATCCAGCGCCATGTGGACGTTGGCGACGGTTTGCGCCTCGACTCCCTGGGCGGCATCGACGACCAGCAGCGCGCCCTCGCAGGCAGCCAGACTGCGCGATACTTCATAGGTGAAATCGACGTGGCCCGGCGTGTCGATAAGATTCAGCAGATATTCCCGGCCGTCCTTGGCGCGGTAATGAAGGCAAACGGGGCTGGCCTTGATGGTAATCCCTCGCTCCCGTTCCAGGTCCATGCTGTCGAGAATCTGATCGGTCTTGTCCCGATCGCTCACCGCTCCGGTGAATTCGAGCAGGCGATCGGCCAACGTCGATTTGCCGTGGTCGATGTGGGCGATGATGGAAAAATTTCTGATGTGGCTCAAACTCATGAAGCAACGTTTCCGCGATAATAGGCGATGGTGCGTTCCAAACCCTCTCTCAGAGAGACTTGCGGCCGCCAACCGAAAATCTCCGCAGCGCGCTGGGCAGCGAGGCAACTGCGACGCTGCTCGCCGATCTTGGCCGGCCCATGGCGCGCCTCCAATTTGCTCCCCACCCCTTGGCGGAGTAATTCATAAAGCGCCACGACGTCGGTTTCCACGCCGGTGCCGATATTGATTTCCCCGACATACGGCGACGTGAGCGCCGCGACGTTGGCGTTGACGACATCGCCGACATTGACGTAATCCCGGGTCTGTTTGCCGTCGCCGTTGATCACAGGGACCTTGCCCGCGAGCAGCAGTGAAATAAAAATCGCCACCACCCCCGCTTCGCCCTTGTTCGACTGGCGCGGACCGTAGACGTTAGCGTAACGCAGCGCGATATACGGCAAGCCGAAGGCTTGTTGATAATAGGAAAGATACAGCTCTCCAGTGCGTTTGCTGACTCCGTAGGGGCTCGCCGGGCGCGTGGGATGGTCCTCGGCAGCGGGAAAGGTCTCTTGCTCGCCGTAAACCGCGCCGCCCGAGGAGGCGAAGATGATTTTTTTCGTCCCGGCATTTTTACAGGCCTCAAGCAAATTGACGAATCCCAGAATGTTCACCCGCGCGTCGAACTGCGGATCGGCAACCGAATGGCGCACGTCCATCTGGGCGGCGTGATGGTTCAGCACGTCGGGTTTAATCTGCTCGATCAATTTCACTGCCTTGGCGTCGGCGATATCGACCTGGTGAAACGTCGCTTTAGGGTTCACGTTGGGTTTTTGCCCGGTGGACAAGTCGTCAAGAATGAAAACTTCATGGCGGCGCGCGACATAAGCATCGACGATATGAGAGGCGATAAAACCCGCTCCTCCGGTGACGAGAACTTTCACTGTTTCTGCTCCTTCAGTTTGGCGCGGAAATAGTCGATGGTTTTTACCAACCCTTCTTCAAGAGCGACTTTAGGCTCCCAACCGAGAACCTTTTTCGCCTTCGTAATATCGGGCTGCCTGACCTGGGGATCGTCTTCGGGCAGCGGTTTGTAGACAATCGTACTCTTGGAACCGGTGAGCTCGATGATTTTCTTGGCGAAATCGAGCACGGTCATCTCATGAGGGTTGCCGATATTCACCGGCAGGTGGTGATCGGCCGCAAGTAACTTTTGAATTCCCGCCACCAGATCGTCGACATATTGAAAACTCCGAGTCTGTTGTCCCTGTCCATATACCGTCAGCGGCTCGCCTTTCAGCGCCTGGCTGATGAAGTTCGGCACCACCCGGCCATCGCGCATGCGCATGCGCGGCCCGTAGGTGTTGAAGATGCGCACGATGCGGCTGTCGAGGCCATGATAACGGTGATAGGCCATGGTCATGGCTTCGGCGAACCGCTTGGCTTCGTCGTAAACACCGCGTGGCCCGATGGGATTGACGTTGCCCCAGTATTCCTCGCTTTGCGGCCGGACCAGCGGATCGCCGTAAACTTCGGAGGTGGACGCCAAGAGATAAACAGCTTTTTTCGCCTTCGCAAGGCCCAGGGTGTTATGCGTGCCGAGCGCGCCCACCTTCAACGTGGGAATCGGCATTTCCAGATAATCCACCGGGCTCGCCGGCGACGCGAAGTGAAGAACATAGTCCAGCGGCTCCTGGATCTCGATGTAGCGGCTCACGTTATGATCGACGAAGGCAAAGCCGGGATGAGCGGCGAAGCCAGCGACGTTTTCCGCGGCGCCGGTGGAGTAATTGTCCATGCAGATGACATCGTGCCCCTGCTTGAGAAATCTCTCGCACAGATGAGAGCCGATAAAACCCGCGCCGCCGGTGATTAAATATCTAGCCATGTTTCCGTCCTATAGGAAAGTACTTGAAGCCGAGCTTTCGCAGGTCCAAGGGATCGTAAATGTTTCGCCCGTCGAAAATCACCGGGTTCTTGAGCAACTGCTTCATACGGGCAAAATCCGGTCGGCGAAACTCATTCCATTCCGTCAATACCAAAAGGGCCGTCGCGCCATATAGCGCATCGTAGCCGTGCTGGGCGTAGAGAATCCGCTCCCCGAAAAACTTCCTCGCTTCCTGCGTTGCTTCCGGATCAAAGGCCTGGACCTTGGCGCCGGCCTTCAGTAATGCGTTGATCACGGAGATCGCCGGGGCGTCACGCATGTCGTCCGTGCGCGGCTTGAATGCAAGCCCCCAGACGGCGAAAGTCTTCCCTGCCAATTTTGCGCCAAAGAAACGTTTGACCTTTTCAACCAGGATGAGCTTTTGCCGCTCATTGACTCTTTCAACGGCGCGCAGGAGGGACATCTCGACTGCCTTTTCCCCCATGCTGATCATCGCACGCACGTCTTTTGGAAAGCAGGAGCCGCCGTATCCGGTGCCGGGAAATATGAAATAGGGGCCGATGCGCCGGTCCATGCTGATGGCGCGCCTGACTTCGCCGATGTCGGCGCCCATCTTCTCGCACAGCCGAGCGACTTCGTTGATAAAAGATATCTTCGTCGCCAGCATGGCATTGGCAGCATATTTGCACATCTCCGCGCTGCGCGTGTCCATGACCATGATGGGATTGCCGGTGCGCACGAAGGGCTCATAGACCTCCTTGAGTTTTTCTATGGCCTTGAAATCGTCTCCGCCGAGCACCACCCGGTCCGGCTTCATAAAATCCTCCACCGCCGCCCCTTCTTTCATAAATTCGGGATTCGACAGCACCGCAAATGAATACTTGGTACCGGTTTTGAGCATAGCGCGGATTTCATCGGCGGTTCCCACCGGCACCGTGCTTTTGGTAACGATGATCTTACGCCCGTTCATCGCTTTGGCAATGGACTTGACCGTGGCGCGCAGGTATTCGAGATTGGCCCGTCCGTTCGGCCCCTGGGGGGTTCCCACGGCGATGAAAACAATCTCCGACTTCCTGACCGCCGGAGTAATATCCGTGGTGAAGCGCAAACGCCGATCGGCGACGTTGCGCCGGATCATTTCTTCCAGTCCGGGCTCATAGATCGGCACCTTGCCCTGATTGAGGGTCGCAATCTTCTTTTCGTCGATGTCGACGCAAACGACATCGTTACCGTTTTCCGCGAAGCAGGTGCCCGCAACTAACCCGACATAGCCGGTGCCGATGACGGCGATGTTCATACGCTGTTCCTCTCCTCGAGAATCTCTCCGACGACGAATACGGACCGGTCCTGCGATTCGTGATAAGTCCGCGCCAGCATTTCACCCAATAGTCCCATCGTGACAAACTGAAAACCGATGAAGATCAGCAGGATCGCCAATAATAGCAGCGGTCGGCCGCCGATCTCCAGGTCGTAAACCCATTTCTGAATCGTCAGATAAATTGCTATCAAAAATCCCGCCACCCCGCTCAAGATCCCGATGGGACCGAAGACATGCGACGGCCGAGTAGAATAGCTGATCATGAACTTAACGGTCAAAAGGTCCAAAACGACGCGCAGCGTACGGGTGATCCCGTACTTCGATTGGCCGCGCAGCCGCGGCCGGTGGTTGACCTTCAACTCGGCGATCCGCGCGCCCCGCTCAAAGGCGATGGCCGGGATAAACCTGTGCATTTCACCGTAGAGCTTGAGGTTCTTGGCAACATCCTTGCGCATCGCCTTGAGCGTGCAGCCGTAGTCGTGAAGCTTGACTCGGGTGGTCCACGAGATCAGCCGATTGGCGACCATCGACGGCAGCCGGCGACGGAGGAACGGATCGCGCCGTTTAAAACGCCAGCCGGCCACCAGATCGTTGCCCTCGGCAAGCTTCGCCAACAGCGCCGGAATGTCCGCCGGATCGTTTTGCCCGTCGCCGTCCATCAAAATGACGATTTCCCCCCGCGCGTAGGCCAACCCCGCCGCCAGCGCGGCCGTCTGCCCGAAGTTTCGCTTGAGACGCACGACTTTCATAGCCGGTTGCTCGCTGTAAAGCTTCGACAGCGCCGCAAACGTTTGATCCTCGCTGCCGTCGTCAACGACGACCACTTCGTAACTCTTTCCCAAGTGGCGCAAGACACCGTTGATCTCGCCGATCAGCGGCTCGACATTCGCTTCCTCGTTGTAAACGGGGACGACTACGGAAAGCTCCATCGCCTCAACTGTGAAAATCGGTCAACTCAACGAAGCGCTCAAAGCGCTCCTCGATGTCGGGCAGCGATGCCGTGGTCAATCGTTTCACTCCGAAATCCTCCACGGTAAAAGAGGCGACCACGGAGCCGTAAACGATGGCGCGGCGAATTCCCCTCTGGCTCGCATCTCCCGAGCGCGCCACTTGCCCCAAAAAGCCGCCGGCGAAAGAATCGCCGGCGCCGGTCGGATCGAAGACTTCCTCCAGGGGATAAGCGGGTGTGGCGAAAACCTGGGAGTCGGAAAACTGCAAGACCCCATACTCGCCCCGCTTGATCAGCACGACCTTGGGCCCCATCTTCAAGATCGCCCGCGCCGCACGCACGACGTTGCTCTGCCCGCTCAGCAGCCGCGCCTCGGAATCGTTGATGACCAATATTTCGATTCGCTTGAGGACTTTTTGCAGATTGTCAGCGCTTTCCCGGATCCAGTGATCCATGGTATCGCAAACCACCAACTTCATGTGCTGGATCTGGTTCAAGACTTCGAGCTGCATGACCGGATCGATATTACCCAAGAAAACGTACTCCGCGTCACGGTAGCGCTCCGGCAGCCGCGGCACGAAGCCGGACAGAACGTTTAGATGCAGCTCGAGGGTGTCGCGCAAGTTGATGTCCTCGTGGTAACGCCCGCGCCAATGAAAGGTATCGCCCTTCTCGCGCTTGATCCCGTCGGTGTCGATATTCCGCCGTTTAAAAAGTTCCAGGTGCTCAGCGGGAAAGTCCTCGCCGATGACGCCGACGATTCTCACCGGAGTGAAAAAACTCGCCGCCAGCGCAAAATAAGAGGCTGACCCGCCCAAAATCCGCTCCGCCGAACCGAACGGCGTCTCGATGGAATCAAAGGCGACAGTCCCCACCACCAGGATGCTCATCTCTTCAATCCAAAACTTGTCCTGAGCGAAGTCGAAGGATCTAAATTTGTCATATATATTTCCCAACGATCGGCTTCAGCCTGGCCCGAACTTCCCTGGAGATGCGAGCCGGCTCGGTGATAATAGCATTCTTTAGCGCGGACGCACAGGAGCAGGATCGGGAAGTCGCAGGGGCCATGGCGACGCGGCGAACCGTCTTCTGCGCGAGTTCGACGTTCTGCTTCAAAATGGCCAGTACATGTTCGATCTCCACGTCTGCGGCCCCTTCCTTCCAGCAGTCGTAGTCCGTCGCCCAAGCCAGGGTCGCAAAACAAATCTCCGCTTCGCGGGCCAATTTGGCCTCCTGCAGATTGGTCATGCCGATCACATCTGCCCCCCAGCTACGGTAGAGATGAGACTCCGCGCGAGTGGAAAACTGCGGCCCTTCCATGCAGAGATAGGTCCCCCGCGGGTGAACCCGCGCGCCTTCTCGCTTCGCGCCATCGATCAGCCTGCCCGAAAGCTCTTTGCAAAAGGGCTCCGCCAGGCTCACGTGGGCGACGATGCCCTTGCCGAAAAAGCTGCTCGGCCGCTGGGTCGTGCGGTCGATGAACTGGTCGGGCACGACGACGTGACCCGGCTCGATCTCCTGGCGCAGGCTTCCGACCGCGCTGATGGAGATGATTCGCTCGACGCCGAGCTTTTTCATCGCGAAAATGTTGGCGCGGAAATTGACTTCGGTGGGCAGCCAGCGATGCCCCTTGCCGTGGCGCGGCAGAAATACCATCTCGGTGGAGCCGAGCTTGCCGGTGATGAGTTTATCGGAGGGTTTGCCGAACGGGGTCGTCACCGCCACCTCGCGCACCTTCTCAAGTCCTTCCATCTGGTAAAGGCCACTGCCGCCGATGACGCCAAGGATTTTCGTCGTCGCCATTTCTTTGCTAGCCATGTCATTTCTAAGGATGAAGGATGAAGGATGAGGGATGAATTTCATCCTTGCGCCTTCCGCCTTCATCCTTTACGCCCTGCTCCCCTTGCAGTTGGCCGCAGGCGGCCTGGATATCGTCCCCGCGCGGGCGGCGAACGTTAACCTGGAAACCCTGCTCCTGCAAAATCTGCCCGAAGCGACTAATAGCGGCTTCTCCCGGCCGCTCAAAAGAACTGCCCGGATGGGGATTGAATGGAATCACGTTGACCTTACAACGGACACCGCTCAAGAGCCGGCACAATCCACGGGCATCCTCATCGAAATCGTTCACTCCCTTGAGCAAAACATACTCGAAGGTAATTCGTTTCCGGCGAGGAATGGGCAGCGAGCGGCAACAGTCGATCAATTGCTTGAGTGAATACCTGCGATTGACCGGCATCAGCTCGCCGCGCAACTCGTCGTTGGCGGCGTGCAGGGAAATCGCCAGATTGACGCGCGTCTCCTCCATGAGTTTTTGAATTTGCGGCACCAGCCCAACGCTCGACAACGTAATCCTGCGCGGCGAGATGCCGATTCCCCAGGCCGCGTCGGTCAGGCTTTCCAGGGCTTGGACCGTTTGCGCGTAGTTAGCGAGAGGCTCGCCCATGCCCATGAGTACCACATGGGTAATCCTCCTCTTCCCCGCCCCATAAGAAATCCCTCTCCCTTGCTCTCTCCCTTCGAGGGAGAGGGAGGGGTGAGAGTCAAGCGCTCGGCCCGCTTCGAGCACCTGGTCGACGATCTCGCTCGCGCGTAAGTTCCGCTTGAGACCCATCAGCGCGGTCGCGCAAAAGGCGCAGCCGAAGCCGCATCCCGCCTGGGTCGAGATGCATAACGTCAGGCGGTGCATTTCCGGAATCAGCACGCTCTCGATGGTTTCACCGTCTGCAAGCTCGAAAAGGAACTTGATCGTGCCGTCGCGGGACTCGGATTGGCGCGCGATGCCCGGACGGCTGATGGAAAAGTCCGCGGCGAGCTGCCGCCGCAGCGCCGCTGAGAGATTGCTCATCTCATCAAACGATACGGCGCGTTTCTGATACAACCACTGCCAGACCTGAGCGGCTCGGTACGAGGGTTGGCCGCGCTCTCTCAAATAGCTCGTAAATTGTTCTTTGCTGAGGTCTTTTATGTTGGGCTTCATTAAAAAACTTCAGTTCAATGTTCCGGGTTCAAGGTTCAACTCCCCCTCCTTCGTCCTCCCCCGCGACGCGGGGGAGGAAAGAGGTGGGGGTTCGAACATGGCACCTTGAACTTTGAACGTTGAACTTGGAACTCCAATAAGCCGGGAGAAGTAACCGGCACCGACAAGATCTCACGCGCCCAGGATCTCGTCGGGTCTAAAAAAGAAAGCGATTTCGCTCGCCGCGGTCTCCGCCCCGTCGGAGCCATGGACGGCGTTCTGCTCGACATCTTTGCCTAAATCCTTTCGGATCGTTCCTGGCGCCGCCTTGGCGGGATCGGTGGCGCCCATAATCTCGCGGTTTTTCATGATCGCATTTTCGCCTTCGAGCACCGACACGAAGATCGGGCCCGAGGACATATAGGCGCATAGACCCGCGAAAAACGGCCGCTCCTTGTGCACCGCGTAAAACCCCTGGGCGCGTTCCGGCGTTAACCGGGCCAATTTTCCCGCGACAATCTTTAAGCCCGCGGTTTCGAAGCGGCGCAAGATCTCGCCGATCAGGTTTCGTCCCACGGCATCCGGTTTGACGATCGACAGCGTTCTCTCGACACTCATGTGTTACCTAAAGCCTCCTGCATCGTTTGGCCGATCAAGGCGGGCGTCTGCGCCATCCGTATGCCGGCCTTGGTCATGGTTTCGATTTTTTCTTTTGCGGTTCCCTTGCCGCCCGCGATAATCGCGCCGGCGTGGCCCATGCGCTTGCCGGGCGGCGCGGTCTGCCCGGCGATGAATCCGGCGACGGGCTTTTTCATGTTAGCCTTGATCCAAGCCGCCGCCTCTTCTTCGGCGCTGCCGCCGATCTCGCCGATCATGACCACCGCCGCCGTGCCCGGATCGCGGTTGAACAGTTCGAGCACGTCGATAAACTCCAAACCATGCACCGGGTCGCCGCCGATGCCGACGCAGGTCGATTGCCCCAGGCCCAAGCGGGTGAGCTGGTCCACCGCCTCGTAGGTCAGGGTTCCACTCCGCGACACCACACCGATGGTTCCCTGCCGATGAATATGTCCGGGCATGATGCCGATCTTGCACTGGCCGGGAGTAATCACGCCGGGGCAATTCGGTCCCAAAAGCCGCGAGCTTCTGCCCGCCAGATAGCGCTTCACGCGCACCATGTCACGTACCGGCACGCCGTCGGTGATGCACACAATAAGCCCGATATCCGCGTCCGCGGCTTCCAGAATGGCGTCGGCGGCAAAAGGCGGCCGAACATAAATCACAGTGGCATTGGCGCCGGTCTCCGCCACCGCTCGCGAGACGGTGTCGAAGATCGGAATGCCTTCATAGCTCGTGCCGCCCTTGCCCGGTGTCACTCCGGCGATCATCTGCGTCCCATATTCTTTGCAGGCCGTGGTATGGAATCGGCCGGTAACGCCGGTGATGCCTTGCGTGAGCACGCGCGTTTCTTTATCGACTAGAATCGCCATCTCAATAAAGGTGAGGGGTAAGGAGTGAAAAGTTAGGAGTGCCCCCACTCCTTACTCCTTACCCTTTACCCCTCACTGCCTTGACAATTTTCTCCGCCGCCTCGGCCATCGTTTCGGCAGAAATAATCGCCAATCCAGAGTCCTTGAGAATTTTTTTCCCCTCCTCGACGTTAGTGCCTTGCATGCGGACGACCAGTGGAACGGTAACCCTCAGCTCCCGAGCGGCGTCCACCACCCCTTGGGCGAGCACGTCGCAGCGCATGATGCCGCCGAAAATATTGATGAGCACGCCGCGCACCCGCGCGTCGGCCAAGAGTATTTTGAATGCCTGGGCGACTTTCTCCTGGTCCGCGCCGCCGCCGACATCGAGAAAATTGGCCGGATCGCCGCCATAGAATTTGATGATGTCCATGGTCGCCATCGCCAAGCCGGCGCCGTTGACCATGCAGGCGATGTTGCCGTCGAGAGAGATATAGGAAAGATCGTATTTGCCGGCCTCCACTTCGCGCGAATCTTCTTCGTCGAGATCGCGCAGCGCAACGATTTCCTCTTGCCGGAAAAATGCGTTGCTGTCGAAATTCATCTTCGCGTCGAGAGCCATGACCTCGCCTTCCCGGGTGATGATCAGCGGATTGATCTCCGCCAGCGAGGCGTCGCATTCGTCGAAGGCCCGGTAGAGCCCCTGCATCACACGCACCATCTTGCCGGTCAGTGGCGCGGGGACGCCGAGAGCGAAAGCGAGCCTGCGGCACTGGAATCTCGCGAGCCCGATTACGGGATCGATCGCCTCTTTTAAAATCTTTTTCGGATTGTTCCGCGCGACCTCTTCGATTTCGACGCCGCCTTCGGAAGAACAGATCACCGCGACACGAGACTGGGCGCGGTCCAGAACCATGGCGAGATATAATTCGCGCTCGATGTTCAATCCCTGCTCGACGAGCACGCGACGCACCTGGCGCCCTTGCGGGCCGGTCTGATGCGTGACCAGGTTCTTGCCGAGAATCTCGCGCGCCTTCTGCGCCGCATCCTGCGGGCCGCGGGCGAGTTTGACGCCGCCGCCCTTGCCGCGCCCGCCGGCATGGATCTGCGCCTTCACCACGCAGACCGGGCCGCCGAGCTTTTCGGCCGCCGCCTGCGCCTCTTCGGGAGTCGACGCGACGATACCGCGGGGCACCGCCACCCCGAAGCGATTGAGGATCTCCTTGGCCTGGTACTCGTGAACGTTCATATTTTCACGGTCCTGATAAACCGAGACCCCAAGACTAAACTATTAGCCCCAGGGTCTCAATAGATTTTCCGCGCCCGTGAATCAGGAAACGCCCAAAATGCGGTTCATCGCCTGGACGATATCTTTGACGTGATTGAGGGACTCGTCGAAGGCTTTTTTGTCGGCGGCGTTGAGATTGATGTCGATCACTTTCTCGACGCCCCCCGCCCCGATGATGACCGGCACGCAGAAATAGTAACCGTTGACTCCGTACTCCCCCTCCAGCAACGCCGCACAGGGGAAAATCTCCTTCTTGTCGAAGAGATGGGCCTCGGTCATGCGAATCGCCGCCGACGCCGGCGAAAAATAGGCCGATCCCGTCTTCAACAAGGCGACGACTTCGCCGCCGGCGTTGCGCACCCGCTTTTCGATCTCGGCGAGCCGTTGCGGCGATATCAGCTTCTCAACCGCCACCCCCCCGACCAGACAGGTGCTCCGCACCGGGACCATGTCGTCGCCGTGCCCGCCCAGGACCATAGCGGCAACACTATTGACCGAGACGTTAAGCTCCTTGGCGACGAACGATCGATAGCGGGACGAGTCCAAGATGCCGGACTGGCCAACCACGCGGTTTTTGGGAAAGCCGGTGACCCGGTGCATCAATGTCACCATCGCGTCGAGGGGATTGGTCACGACGATGGCAAAGCTGTTCGGCGCATATTTCTTGATGTTTTCCGCAACTGAGCTGATGATCTTCGCATTGGTCCCGACCAAATCGTCGCGACTCATGCCGGGCTTGCGCGCGATACCGGCGGTCACGATGCAAACGTCGGCGCCCGCGATATCCTCATATTTGTTCGTGCCGATAACGTTGCCGTCGAACCCTTCCACCGGCCCGGCATGCGAGAGGTCGAGCGCCTTGCCCTGGGGCAGACCTTCGATCACGTCGAACAAGACCACGTCGCCCAAACCTTTGAGCAAACAAAGATGGGCCATCGAACCGCCGATATTGCCCGCCCCTATCAACGCTATCTTTTTGCGTGCCATAATCCCCTCTACTCCACTCGAATCAAAGTACTCTCCGAAAACCCCTCAGCACTCAGCACTCGTTACTCAGCACTCCTCACATATTCGCAATGATCGCGTCGCCAAATCCCGAGCAACTGACCAACTTAGCCCCAGGCATGAGCCGCTCGAAATCGTAGGTGACGGTCTTGTTGTTCACGGCGCCTTCGATCCCTTTGATGATGAGGTCCGCGGCTTCTCCCCACCCCATGTAGCGGAGCATCATTTCGCCCGAAAGAATAACCGAGCCCGGGTTAACCTTGTCGAGGTCGGCGTACTTCGGCGCGGTGCCGTGGGTCGCTTCGAAGATGGCGTGACCGCTGTCGTAATTGATGTTCGCTCCCGGCGCGATACCGATGCCGCCGACTTGCGCCGCCAGCGCGTCGGACAGGTAATCGCCGTTCAAGTTCATCGTTGCGATGACGTCGTAGTCCCTCGGCCGAATGAGTGAAAACTGAAAAGTAACGTCAGCGATCGAATCTTTTATCAGCAGTTTCTTCTTCCACTTGCCGTCGCCGTGTGTCGGCCAAAGTTTTAGCGCCTCCTCGACTTCCTTCTTAATGTCATTTTGCTGGTCCGGCGACATCATGTCGAAGCCGGGGTCGATCGCCTTGGCATTGTCCGCAACGCTCAGGTTAGGGGTCTGCTCCTTGTTGCCCAGGATCCATGACTCGCGCTCGCTGACGGTCTCGTTGCGAAACTCGCGCTTGGCCAAGGCGTAACCCCAATCCTTGAACGCGCCCTCGGTGTACTTCATGATGTTGCCTTTGTGCACGAGGTTGATGTTCTTGCGCTTGTTCGCCAGCGACCACTTGATCGCCGCCCGCACCAATCGCTCCGTGCCCTCGACGGAAACCGGCTTGAGCGCGATCCCCGCCGTATCGGGGAAGCGGATCTTGGCATGCTCTTTGGGAAAATTTTCTTTGAGAAAGGACTTGAACTTCCTACTCTCTTCCGTCCCGTTGATGAACTCGATGCCCGTATAAATATCTTCGGTATTCTCTCGAAAAATCACCATGTCCACGTATTCCGGATGCTTGACCGGAGAAGGCACGCCGTTGAAATAACGCACCGGGCGCAGGCAAACGTAGAGATCGAGCAATATCCGAAGTGATACGTTTAACGAGCGAAAGCCGCCGCCGATCGGAGTCGTGAGCGGGCCTTTGATCCCGACGAGAAATTCCGTAAACGCCTGGACGGTTTCGTCCGGCAGCCAATTGTTGAACTGCTTGAACGACTTCTCGCCGGCGTAGATTTCCATCCAGTGGATTTTCTTTTTGCCCTTGTAGGCCTTCTCCACCGCCGCGTCGAACACCCGCGCCGACGCGCGCCAGATATCGCGGCCCGTGCCGTCGCCTTCGATGAACGGAATAATCGGATTGTCCGGCACCTGAAGTTGCTGATTCGCCCCCATCGTAATCTTCGCGCCGTCCTTCGGAACCTTCACAATTTTGTATTCTGCCATAGCCTCCTCGCGTGCAAAAAAAGCCTAAGGGTGCCGTCGCTTTCTCTCAATCCCTTAGGCCGTTTTTGGAAAATAAATTTTTAACTCAAGAATATTTAGCGAATTAGCCCCTATGAGTCAAGGTGCCTAAACTAATCGCTTTTCTCCTGCTCCGACCACTTTGCCAGATAACGCTCAATGACTGGCGAACGCCGCAGACCTGCTAAGGCAACCGCTGTGCTTCTTGACCTGCTAATCGCCCCCGCACCCGGTATTTAGCGGCTTATGGTGGTCTTTCTTTCAGCTCCGCCGGCAACCCGGCAACCGGGCTTTTCTTTTCGACGCCCTTCACCGCGCCTTTCGACGCATCTTTCTGCCGCGCGATTCGATCGGTTTCCGCCTGTCGCGCCAATTCCCTCGCCGCCTTTTCTTTAAGAACGGCCTGTTCGCGCTCGATCTCTTCGGCGCGGCTTCGAGCTAATTTGTCCCGTTTGTGGCGCTTGGCCAGCGGGGCTTGGTCACCGCCCTTCTCCGTCCGATTCGCGCGTTCGCGCCTTATCCTTCCAATACTCGGCAGGGACGGCAACGGCGATTCTACCTTGACGTGAGGTTTTTCCGGAGGCGAGTCGGGCCCGAACAGAAAAAAGGCCGCAGCGCCGGCGACAAAAGCAACGACTCCGCCGGCGATCTTCCAACCGATCCGACGCGGTTCTTTCGTTTCGGTATCGGCCGGCGCGGTGGGCGTCCATGTCCCGCCTTTCTCCTCCTCCTCCATCGCAGAGACGACCAGTTCTAACGTATCCGCTAGATCGCGCATCGTGAGCCGCCTGATTTCGGGAGTTCTGTGCAGACATTGCCTTACAATGTAGTCAACGGTAGAGGAGATTTCCTCCCTCATCGTTCCAGGGGCTACCGGGAGTGTAGCCCCCGTTGCCGTGGCGTTAAGCGGAACTTCGCCGGTGAGCATCTGGTACAGGACGACGCCGACCGCGTAAAGATCGGTTTGTTCAACGACCTCTGCGCCTTTGACCACCGGTTCAGGTCCCATGACTGCCGTATCGCCCCGGCTCCGCGCGATCCCAAAGTCCATGAGCTTAAGGGATTCCCCATCGCTCATGATCATGATGTTCTGAGACGTTACCTTGCCGTGAACCACACCCTCCCGATGGACTGCGTCCAGGCCCTCCGCGATCTGAATCCCGAAGCGCAGCGCTTTAAGGACTTCCAGTGGACCTTCTTCTTGTATCACGTCGCTGAGCTTCCTGCCCTCGACGTACTCCATCGCGACCAGCAGGCTGCCATCTTCAAGCTTGTCAAAATCGACGACGGAGACCAAATTCCGATGACCCACATTAGCGGCCACGCGAGCGGCGCGCTCGAATGCGTTTACAAATTCCACGTCCTTGCCGCAGCTCGGATCGAGGATTCTCAAGGCCACTTTCTTACGGAGGGTGATGTGCTCGGCCAGATAGACCGTTCCCATTCCTCCCGGTCCCACCTTCTGGAGCACGCGATAGCGACCCTTTATCACCGAATCCGCCAAGGGGACCTGCGCATGCCCTGACACCACCAGGGTCGCGCTATCCGCGTCGCAGACGTCGAATGCATCCGCGTAGCTCCTATTACACATAGGACAAGTCTTCATACAGGCGCCCGGCAACTCCGACAAAGTAGGCGATCCTAACCCGATCCGTGGTTCAAGGCAATGCGGGCTCGATCGCGACAAACTGTCGCATCTAACAACCGATCATGGGGTCGGGGGGTCACGCCTTTACTTTTGATATCCGAACTATTGGAGTTAGCGACGAGAACCAAAAGTGTAGGGTCGAGGACTGGCGCGGTGTTTCGAAGGTGAAGCCTATCTGTTACCGTCTCTTTCGTTTGACGGTGCCTCACTAGCCTCACCGTAAATCCGTTTCCAGCCCCCGCCACCTCAAACCGGACGTGACCCTTTCGGTCATCCGGCTTTCCTGAGCCCTTCACCGTAAGGCGCTATACGCCTGTTCTGCTGGGAGCACTTTCACAGAATCTGCTACTCCGCCTCTTCCGGCCAACTCGGCTTTCGCCTTACGGTATATCCTTCGCCTCAGTTCTTGCAGATTAATGGAAGGTTTTATCATGCCTCCCCTGCCTCACCTAGCGGTCGAAGAAATCAAACTCAGCATGGCCCCTTTGCTCCAGAGACATTACTCTCCTTCTTCGCTCCTACGGGCCACTCCGCCATCCTGCTGCCTTCAGCCCCTTTCCCGTGTCAGCAGTTATAGGGCCGACCTGCTCCAGAAATTTCTCCCTGGGGCATACAGGACTTCTCCAGTTTCTGTCGTCTCCCTGTCACCGTGTCGCCGCCATTACCCCGCCGGTGTGGACTATCCCTTCAACCAGTGTGAGATAGCCCATACTGTCTTCGCCGATATTTGAGCGGCTCGACCACCGGTTCTCTAACCTGTCTTTAACGAGGCTTGCTCAGCGTTTACTCACGTTGCAACCCGGTCACTCGCTCATCAGCCCGAAGCTGACTTTGTCGGTAGGCTCCAGCATCTCGATTACTCTCCATGCTGCTACCCAAGCTAGGCGGCCTCTGGCTCTTTCCGCCTCGGGACTTCCCTCACCTAAATGAGAGTCACCCTATGGATCACGACAGCAATTCATCTGGACACACCAAATATCACGCCCGACCCCGAAGCTGCGCTTTGATACCGACAAGGCCCCAGGTTTATTGTAGCTCGGAATTAACCACAATAGGCTGTTAAACGAGCAGCTTATTAAACTACTAAGCTTGCGGCGCGTTTAATATTCAGCTAAATTAACAACCATGGGTAGTTCTACAAGCAGTAAAATAAACCAATTGCTCCGACGATGGCCAAATGGAACGGTTGCGGTATCGTCCTGGCTCGAAAAACAAGGGGCTTATCAGCAACTGGTTCAAAAATATGAAGCTACCGCCTGGTTACGCCGAGTGGGGCAGGGAGCCTATGCCAAGGCAGGAGACACGTTCGACTGGACCGGCGGTCTGTATGCCCTCCAGGACCAAATGCAGCTGCCGATCCACGCCGGCGGAAAAACCGCGCTGCAAATGCAAGGGTATGCCCATTTTCTACCAATGGGAAAAGGCACCACGGTCTCGCTGTTCGGGCCTCCCGATGTGAAGCTGCCCGCGTGGTTCAAGCAATACCGCTGGGGCATCAAGGTCCGTTATACCGCCACCAATCTTTTTGCTGACCAGGCCGATCAAGGACTGACCAAAAAAGATATCGGGCCGTATTCGATTAAAGTATCCATACCGGAGCGCGCCATGCTGGAAGTCCTGTATCGGGTTCCGCAGGTGGACTCTTACGAAGAGGCCAGGCTTCTCATGGAGGGGCTCACCACGTTGCGCCCCCGGATCGTGCAGAGCTTGTTGGAAAAATGTGCGTCGGTAAAGGTGAAGCGACTCTTCATGCTTCTTGCTGAAAACTGCAAGCATCCCTGGATCGGGAAAGTCGATCTATCAAAAGTGGATTTCGGCAAAGGAAAGCGCCAGCTGGTTAGGGGAGGACGCTTCGATTCCAAATACAACATCACAGTCCCGAATACAGAAACCTCGGACACCGCTCCCGAAGTGCGATCTTGAAGGATAGTCCTTACTTCAAACAAGCCGAACTGATCCTCAAAACAATACCGCACGTGGCGGCGGAAACTTGTTTTGCGCTCAAAGGTGGGACGGCGATCAATCTGTTTGTGCGAGACATGCCGCGGTTGTCGGTAGATATCGATCTAACCTATCTGCCGGCGGATGAACCCCGCGATACCACCTTGATAGAGATGAGCGACGCACTCGGCCGTATCGCCGGTGCAATCAAGAAGGCCATCGTCGGCACGAGGGTGCAGGAAACTCGCGCCCGGAATCCTGACCGTGTAACGAGGCTCACCGTGTCGGCGGGGCCGACGCGAATCAAGATTGAACCTAACGAAGTCATTCGTGGCTCCGTCTTTCCTGCCGAGGAGCGTGAACTGACACGGCGCGCCGAAGAAACATTCGAACTTTCCGTAACAGCACAGACACTTTCGCTGGCCGACCTCTACGGTGGAAAACTTTGCGCTGCCTTGGACCGTCGACATCCGCGCGATTTGTTCGACGTAAATTTGCTTCTTCAGAATGAAGGCATTACGGACGAGATCCGCAATGCGTTCGTCGTATATCTCGCCAGCCATGATAGACCGATGCATGAGCTGCTCGACCCCACGCCTAAGAACATTCGCCGGATCTACGAAAATGAGTTTGTCGGCATGACGGTGGACCCCGTGTCGTATAAAGAATTGATCGCTGCGCGAGATACGCTCATCGAGACACTGAGAAAAGAATTGACCCATGATGAACGAGAATTCCTCGTTTCGCTGAAAGCTGGGCAACCGAAATGGGACTTGATCGGCATCGAAGGTATCGCGAAATTGCCCGCGGTCCAGTGGAAATTATTGAATATAAAGAAGCTCGGCGCAAGAAAGCAGAAAGATCTATTAGAAAAGCTAAGACGAGTGCTCGAAATGTGAAATCGATCGCACTAATTTCACTCCGGCCTCAGCGGAGTTGGCAGGACGGCTTCATCGGGACGCGTCGATGATCAGCCAGCTGTATGGTTGGTATCAGACGCATCGGGATAAACAAACGGAGGAGGAGCTCGCCGGCGTGTTGACAAAATAGTCATTACTCAGGCCTGCCCCTCGCCCGACCGCGTGGAGAACATCCGCCGGGTGGCCGAGGTCGCGAAGCTCCTGGTGGATGCGGGCCTGATCGTGCTCGTCGCCTTTATTTCACCATTTCGGGCGGAGCGCCAACTGGCGCGCGGCTTGTTTGAAGACGGCGAGTTCATCGAAGTGTTCGTGGATACGCCGCTGGAGGAGTGCGAGCGCCGCGATGTCAAAGGGCTGTATACCAAGGCGCGGCGCGGTGAGCTGAAAAATTTCACCGGCATCGACAGCGATTACGAGCCGCCGGAAGCCCCCGAAATTCACCTCAGGACGATCGCAGGCAAACCGGAAGCCTGCGTCGATCAGATTGTCCATTTGCTGAGATCTTGATTGAAGTTAAAGTTGGCGTCGTAGGTGTAGGTCTTGCCGCTGGAGATGGCGGTGACGGCGGAGAGATGCATGGCGTCGCCGTAGGTGAACGTCACCCTGCACTGGTTGTCGATATTGCCGATGGGGCTGTAGACATACGTGCAGTTCTGGAACCGCTGTTCCGAACCGAACGTGCCGGAAGCGGTTTGCAGCCGAATCAGATTGTCGCAAGTGGAAGTCCGGCTGGAGACAAAGAGAGGCTTTGATGCTCGTAGCTAATAATCAAGCAATCAAAGCCCGGCAACGTTATCTGAAAATAGCAAACGTCACGCCTGAACCCTAAAAATAGCAAATATCACGCCGACCCCAAATCCACGAGTCGATACGAGCACCAGCGGACGCGCCGCTTGATAAGATGTTGCGACTAGGATATTCGAGCGGTTAATCGAACTAGAAAGCGAGCGGCGGCGTAGCTAGCGCGGTTTCGAGTGAACGCAAGGCGCCGGACGCGAGATTTTGCGCCCGTCTTAACCTTTAATGCCGGCGACTGTACGGGCCTCGCAAAATCTCGCCGTCGTGATTCCGGGAAACATCCGGGCCAGATGAGAAACGTCAAAAGTAATGACGCGGCACCGTGGACGACCCCTAAATTGCTTTTAGGGCCTCACGTACCCCTTACCCGCGTCGTTGAATTGCGCAAGGAGCAAAGATGTCAATCGTTGCGTTGCCCCAGTAGCATTTCTGTGGAAAACGTCCTACGGTTTGATGTAAAAGAAGAAGCAGGATCAAGAGTCTGCAAACCATAGATGTTATCTTCCAAAACAGAAACGGCTGACTATCTACGCGACTTCGAATTCGCACAGCCTATCTATGACCTCGCGTTTGGCCTTGATGTCCTTCGTTACTATAAAGGCCTATCAGACGGTAGTTATCGGTCGACATCCTTGTGGTTGGCGGCTTACAGGTTAGATGGATACAGCACGTCCGTAAAACGAATGCTTCTCGGACAAAAGAGCGGCGTGCCAGACGTACTCCCGAGCGACAGGATCATTCGATATCTCGCCGAAATCGATAAGACATCTACGCTTACAGAGCTTGTGGGTATCAGGAACAAGATCGGCGATGCTCCATTCAGATTACGAAAAATCGCTGGAATGGGTCCTGCAACAATTGCTTTGTATCTAAAAGCAGGCGAGCGCAAACGACGAGAACTACGAGAAAATTTTTTACCATCGGTTCGGTATTTTCAAACCGATTTAGAAAAAGTCGCCGAAGGAAGTGATGTAACCATATGGCAAAAGGCGCATGTTTATCCGCCTGCCTACAGGCTTCTTAAACGATTAGCCTCTTATCTGAACAACAATTTGTGCTCGATAAAGATGACGCTTCCGACAGAGGAATTCGTGCGCGGCAAATTTGAGATTACACTTGTGCTTAAGGACGTACGGTTCACCATTCCGACCATCATACAAGTTGCACGGGAAAGCCCGGGCTTTATATCAGCCACAACGATCGAGCAGCAAATCAGAGTTCAACACATTCTCGGCTTCTCTCTTGAACTGACACTTGAAAATTCAATTAGTGAGAATAGTCCTAGCACCAAGCCATCGTTGCCAGAATTGGAATACCTAAAGGATCCGAAATTGCCGAAATGGGTTCAATCTGATTTGCATATGCACTCGACCTGGTCGGATGGCGTTGCCACGGTCCTCAGGATGGCCAACGGCTGCCAGCGAATGGGCCTGCAGTATGCTGCTATCACCGAACACTCTCGTTCGCGCAAAGCGCAAAATGGCCTTCAGGCACACGAATTACTTCGGCATATTTCCTTTACGAAGCGATTAAACGGGTTGTTGGATGACTTTAGACTTGTGCCCGGTATCGAGGTCGATATTCTCGACGATGGAAGACTGGACCTTCCTCCGCAGCTTCTTTCCGGCTTGGGTTGGGTAGTTGGCTCAGTGCACTCATCCTGGACTAGCTCCGCGCAGGAGAATTCAAGACGCTTGATCAGAGCGATTGAAACCGGTGTTCTGAATGGGATCGGCCATCCCACCTCACGATTAATCGGCAAACCGGGGGTGCCTAATTACTTGAGACCGGCTCCACCGCTTGATTGGCCTTCCATTTTTGATGCGTGTGTAAAGTACAAGGTGGCACTGGAGATTAATTGTTTTCCCGCTCGATTGGATCTCAATAGAGAACTTGCCAAAAGAGCTCTCTCTGCAGGTTGTTATCTTTATATCGCGTCCGACGCCCATGCGACAAACCACCTGCCCTTATTGAGTCATGGCGGTGCTATTGTCAAAGGTTTCCCGAGGGAGCAGGTGATAAATAATTTTGGGTTTGAAGATTTCCTACGGTTCATTAAATATCGCAGGGAGGCATTGGGTCAAGGCGCACGATCTAGTGAATCTTCTAACAGCCAAGGCACTCTATTTGACTTTGAGAAACCAGAGTTGCAGTCGAAGGCTCGTGTTCAAGCGACAGTTGCGAATATGCCAAAATGTCCAACGGGACCGTCGGTTATCGGTTTAGATTTAACCGCGAGTTCAAATAAAAAAACTGGAGTTGCTCTGCTGAATCGCCTTAAGGTTGAGACTAAGTCTTTAGCCACCGACGCTGAAATTATCCGGTTTATTAAAGACAGCAAGGTGGCGATTGTAAGTATTGATTCTCCTCTTGGTCTGCCGGGTGGAGGTAAGGCGATTAACAAGGATGCGGGTATTGTTAGAGCGGCGGAACGGGATTTATCATCGATTGGAATCCACGCATACCCTGCTCTTATTCCATCGATGGCTGCGCTAACGCTTCGTGGAATCAGATTGGCTAAACAGATTACGAAGGAAATCCCAGGTACGGAAGTGATTGAGTCATATCCGGGAGCAGCTCAAGACCTGTTAAGTATCCCCAGAAAGCAACAAAGTCTTGAGGAGCTTCGCGACGGGCTTAGGAGCCTGGGGTTGTGGGGTACTGGATTGGACTCGCAATCTCACGACGAGATTGATGCCATTACGTCAGCTATAGTCGGACGTTTGTATTCCCGTGGTCAGACGATTCCGCTCGGCAAGAAGGAAGAAGCCTTTCTTCACGTTCCCCGACTTATGAGGCTCGTTTTGAAATCGCCTCTAATAATTTTTCTCAGTGGGCCCACAAGCGCAGGTAAGTCTACCTTGTCCCTTTATCTAGCGGCATACTACGACGCGCACGTAATTCGGACGCACGATATTATCGCAACTCTCTTATCTGAAAGTCGGACTTTAGCAATCAGGAAAAACAAAAAGTTTGCCGAATATATTGGTAGGTCACCCAATGATATTCCCTCTGCCGTGCTCAGAGATTTTGGCGTAATCATTCGCGATGAGCATCAGCAACGTCCACTTGTGGAACGTTTGACTCAGCAGATGGCAACGAAAAAGCAAATAATCGTTGTCGATGCAGCGCGCACAAATAAGGAGATAGAGGCACTTAAGCGGCCGAAGAAAGCATCCGTGGTCCATTGGCACGTTGATGCTTCGTTCGACACGCGGCAAGAGCGGTTTCTTGGACGTGCTAAGAACTTGTCGGAAAGAACGGCAAAGGAGTTCGAACGTTACCACCGCATAGACGCAAGCTCTATAGCGCTGTCCCGGGCTGCTGACCTTATTCTGAATAACAACGCGAGTCTTGAACAATATCACGCGTTAACAGATGAGAGATTATTCGAATGTCTGGAGCTAGATTTCGGAAATAACCTACTCGCATCTGCAGACTCGTAGGCCTTTCATTTCAGGGGGAAAGCGAATGCCAGTAACAATTGTTGTTGGTGGACAGTACGGCTCAGAAGGTAAAGGAAAGACAGTTGCTGCACTGTCTTTGCTTTATAACAGCCCACATGTTGTGAGATGCGGGGGACCAAATTCTGGGCATACAGTCAGCTGGCGCGGCAAGGATATAGTCTTGCGCCAAGTCCCAGCGGGGGTGGTAAATCCAAAGGCGCATCTCTACGTAGCAGCTGGTTGTGTGATTAATGAAGATGTTCTAGAAAATGAATTGGATTTACTCGGTGTCCCTAAAGAGTTTATCACGGTTGATGAGCGTGCCGTACTCGTTGGAAATGAGCACATTTCTTCAGAAATCCAAGCAGAACTTTCTCGACAGATTAGTTCTACATGCAGTGGCAATGGGGCTGCTCTTGCACAGAGACTAGCGCGAGATCCAAAAGTTGTGCTAGCCCAACACTCATTCCGTCTGCGAAGTCGGGTACGAATTGGTTGTGTTGCAACTCGACTGCACACGGCAATGGAGGAAAACGAAAAGGTAATTGTAGAAGGCACCCAAGGGTTTGGACTGTCGCTATTGCATGGTCTCTCATATCCCTACGTAACCAGTAAAGACACGACAGCTTCAGGTTTCGCGTCGGAAGTCGGAATCTCACCGCGTGATGTAAGTTGCATAATTATGGTTGTACGCACGTTTCCAATTCGGGTAGGGGGCAACAGCGGTCCTCTGCCCTTTGAAACCACCTGGGAAACAATCCAGCAAACAGCAGGCATAGCACGTGACATTACGGAATATACATCCGTGACAAAACGTGTTCGAAGAGTAGCGCGGTTTGATTTCGACATGATTCGAGCAGCAGCTCGCTATAACAGGCCAAACGCGATTGCTCTCCTTGGTGTGGATCTACTTGCGTTTACAAACTCAAACGCAAGAAAGTTCGATGATTTTATGCCTAACACTAAGGAGTTCGTTGCTAACGTTGAACGAGCATGCGGTGCTCCGGTTGTCCTTTTTGGGACTGGGCAATCCGCGCAAGACTATTTTGTTGTAGAGGACAAACTCGCAAGTTTAGCGGCGTTTTCGACAGATCCTAAACGAAGGAAACTGACAGCTTGAAAGGGCGACCCTTGGAAATCGGTTTGAATTTGGATCGTCTGAGAAAACTGCGATCGCAGAGTAAGACTCTTCTATCAACATGTGAAGATGACCTACCCCAGTTCCTTTCTCCAGATGGGAGATATTTTGTACATTTAAAAAATGATCCTGCCCCCAAGGTTTCGGTTACTAGCACGTCAACATGCCTTATGGCACTACGTCTCGCGGGCTATTTCGAAGCAGGCAATTTAGATCTGGCCAAAAAAGCAATCGATGCTGTCTTCAATGAGGAATGGACAAGTGGCGGTTTACCCCATGACAATGCATTTACCGCCAGCGTAGTCTTAAGAGCAGTATCGTTGTTTTATCCTTCAATTGTAAAACTTGACCTTAAGCATAATTACAAACGTAAGCGCGATGTTGACGGTAGCCAAGAGAACGTTTCCGAGACGCTTGCCGAGATTATAAAGAGCGATAGGCTGCAACTTCGTGATGATGGTGGCCTGCGTGTTTTGAAGTATCCTCGATCCGCTTGCTTGACATATTGGTTTCTGAAAGCGCTCATTCAGTTCGAGGATCCGAATTTACTAACTGACTTGGGAGCGGTAATGGATTGGGCCGAGGAACAAGTAACCCGCGAAATGGCTTATATCCGACAGGAAGATACCGATCGAATGGATATTGTCCAATTGGGCTTTTCTATCGCTATCCTTCATCTCCTAAATATCCTCAAGTCAAAGGGTATTTCAATGATTGGTGGAAAAACAAGTGCTCGTCAAGACACCGAGAGCCTCGGACCCGGAACATTAAATTCCGCTCTACTTCTCGTACTCCAACATCAGGAGCCAAACGGGCTCTGGAGAAAATACGCTCCACTTTTCCACTATCCCGACAGCGGTGCCAATTATTGCTTTGCTTTTGAGTTGCTGGAAATGTTGTTGGAGACTCTCCACGAATTGCCTGCTATGCGGTCTGAGCTTGCTCTTACGGTGTTCGAAAAGTCAATTACCTGGCTAGCAGACAATCGAATTAGGACAGGAACGCAAGGTTGGAACTCTGGGACTCCAGGCGCTCGACAAGAAGGCGTTCCAGAATCATGGGCGACCGCGGCGGTTTACATGTTTCTTGTGAGATTGAACAAGTTCCTGTCCGAGTTAATCCGCCAAAGCATATTAGCTCGATACAAAGCCGAGAATGTCAACGAAAGCCGCAACCCGAGCAAGTGGGATGAGCTATTAAACAGCCCCCTTGAGATTGATTTCGAGAAAACTGCGCTTCGCGAGGAGATACTGAAGAGTATTATTAAACCCATTGAAGATCGCGGATGCAAATTACTGCCTGACAAGTATCAAGGACGAATCTCGGCGCTTCTCTTCGGGCCCCCAGGTACGAGCAAGACTAAGACTGCTCGCGCTATAGCATATCGTCTGGGTTGGCCGTTCGTGGAAATTACCCCTTCTCACTTTATTCAGGAAGGGTCCCAAGCCATTGAGGGTAAAGCCATACAAATTTTTGAAGACTTGTCTGATCTTGAACTCGCAGTCATACTTTTTGACGAAATGGACGAGCTCTTGCGCGAACGTGATCCAACTATAGCCCCAGAAATGATTTCCCGTTTCCTAACAACGAGTATGTTGCCCAAGTTCCAAAAGCTTTATGAAGGACGCAAGGTGCTGTTTTTTGTGGCTACGAATCATCGGAGTAATTTTGACGTTGCGATCACTCGCCCCGGCCGTGTTGTTTTTGCCCATAATGTA